>Ga0247727_10000300_pt1 | contig 118823 bp, 111 predicted proteins | sample WisWelCaveWW1625_FD_202498 | JGI IMG/M metagenome (GOLD analysis project Ga0247727, IMG submission 202498) | Biofilm microbial communities from Wishing Well Cave, Virginia, United States - WW16-25 | ecosystem: Environmental > Aquatic > Deep subsurface > Groundwater > Cave microbial mat...
GGCGTCGATGTGGGCGCGGTCAAGCGCGAAGCCTGGTTCACGCCGATGACCACCAGCGCCGAGGATCAACTCGCGGAATTCTTGCGCCGGCGCGAACATTTCGCCCTGGTGGTGGATGAATACGGCGCGCTGATGGGCTTGGTCACGCTTGAGGATATTCTCGAGGAGATCGTCGGCGACATCAAGGACGAGCACGACATCGCCGTGCTGGGCGTGCGCCCGCAACCCGACGGCAGCGTCAATGTCGACGGCGCGGTGCCGATCCGCGATCTCAACCGCGCCATGGATTGGGATTTACCCGACGAGGAAGCCGTCACCGTGGCTGGCCTTGTGATTCACGAAGCCGAAGCCATCCCCGAGCCCGGCCAACGCTTCGCCTTCCACGGCTACCGCTTCCAAGTGCTGCGCCGCCAACGCAATCAAATCACCGCGCTGCGCGTGGAGCGCGAGGAGGAGGTGGAGGAGGATGGGTAGGGAGTTCCAGGCTGCCTTTTCCCCGCCTAGGTTTCTTTTTTTTTGTATTCTCACTACAATATAGAGGAAGTGGGTTTCGAAATGCGCGCCTGCCAATCTGCCAGACTTTAGAAATCCCCCGTTAACGGAGGTCGTTCTCGGCATCCAATTTTCCCCGTTGGTGAATTACCTGGGCATGGACGCGTTCGAGGTCCGGGATCTCTGCCGAAACGAGTATAGCCGCGTTGAGGAGCACCCCAAATTCCTCAGCAATTCGAAACTTTTGGTCGCGCTGGCCAGGTGATGAACTTTGAGTTTGTCAAGGGGCCTGTTCACAGTCGTTACTGGTTTCTGACCGACGACAGCGCGGAACTACTCCAGTTCCAGCCCGACCGTTTCACGCAGAACTGGCGCAAGGTGGCAAGCGTAGGACGCCCGTATCCGCGTTTTGAGGCTATGATCGAGCGATTTTTCGCAGACTTTGATAAACTCGCTGGCTTGGCGAATTCGAAGGGGTGGGGAGTGATTACGCCTAACCAATGCGAGGTTAGCTACATCAATCACCTGCCAGCGAGCGATGAAAGCGGCCAGGCGATACCCGTTGAGAACTACATCTCCAGTCTTAGAACGACGGGGTTAAGGCTTGAGGACGTTCGTTGCGCGCTTCGGAAAGAAATCAAGAATGATTCCGGAGAGGCAATTGGCAGATATGTGGTAGAGATCGCGAGCGCTTGGGACGCAGACGGCGCCTCGATCTATCGCTTAGCCATTGTTGCGCGCGGCGCCCCACCTGACTTGCGCAGCGATGGGTGCAGGGCGTTCATGGAGTCCGCCAGGGTCGGAATTGCAGAGATATTTTTGGAAATAACCACCAAAGAAGCACAAGAGCAATGGGGACGAGTGGCATGAATGCGCTAGCGCAAGTCCAAGATGTCGGCCAGAGCTATGCGCGAAAGTTGGTGACGGGGGCGTCACCAAGATTCGGGTATAGCTCCGGAGAATAGCGCAATGTCTTTGCGATCATCCATCCTAATGGCCGCTTGGCTATGCGCCTGCACAAGCGGGGGCGTGGGGCAGCCTAATTACATACTGCCCTTCCCGGAGGGACAGTCGCATGCAGTAGTCCAGAGCTTCAACGGGCAATACGGTCACAATGGAGCGAACGCGTATGCTTACGACTTCTCGGCAGACGCAGGCAGTCCGGTAAGCGCCGCTCGCGCAGGCATAGTGGTTCACGTCGTCGAATCCAATCCTGACGCGCCATTGCGGCAACCTCAGCCGGGCCATGAAAACCTGATCGTGATCGATCATGGGGACGGGACTTTCGGACGCTATTATCACCTCACATTGAATGGCGCGGACGTGCAAGCTGGCCAGCGCGTGGCCGTGGGCCAGCTCATAGGTCGTTCCGGCAACTCAGGCGCTTCGTTCATGCCGCACCTCCATTTCGACGTTGCGACAGGCTGCTACGAGTACGGCTGTCAGACTGCCCGCTTCGCCTTTCAAGGCGCCGAAGACGATCCGCTGGTCGAGGAAAGGATGTATGCGCGCTGATCGACGCAAGACCAAAGCCGACGCGCTCGGCGCCTTCGAGCTATTCGAAAAAACCTATGCCGTGAAATACGAGAAGGCGGTGCTTTGCTTGAGCAAGGACCGCGACGCGCTGCTGCAATTCTATGATTTTCCCGCCGAGCATTGGAAACATTTGCGCACGACAAACCCGATCGAAAGCAGCTTCGCCACGGTCCGCCATCGCACCATCCGCGCCAAGGGCTGCCTGTCGAACGCCACCGCGATCGCCATGGTGTTCAAATTGATCGAGGCCGCGCAGCGCAGCTGGCGTCGCCTCGATGGAACCAACCTCTTGCAAAAGGTGATCCATGGTGTGAAATTCAAAAACGGCATCGAGGAAAAGGCAGACGCGCCCAATTCTCAAGCCGAAGCCGCCGCCGCTTGATCCATCATGGCGTCACCAAGATTCGGGTATAGCTCCTTCAAGTTGGCTTCGACCCTTTGCCTGACGACGAATTTCACGGCCAAATCTGGGGCAAACTTACGCGCGGTACCGCCATCAGCCTTTTTTCAAATTGCTCATGGGCAGTGGTCGCTCGAGATACACAGATCACCGAAAACTAGCGTCGGGTGTCAGCGCCCGGCCCATGTCAACATAGCCGAATTTCGCCCTCTATCCCACACCCCGCAACCCCGCGCGCCTTGATTTGCAAGGCCCCCGCCAAAATCTATCCTACAGCTCCAAACCGCGCGCATAATGCGTCCATCGCCTCCGTTGGAGGGCAGTTGGTACCCTGTTCGAACCGATGCGGCGGCGAGGTGATTGAGCGTGAAGCGGGCTCAGGCCAGCGAGACCGTTAAGCCCACGGGGTAAACCAACCGTGGGAACAGACCGGGGATTGTGTGAACAGCACGACCCGCACGCCGTCGGCGACCACGCCAGAGGAGTGAAATACCTCCTTGTGCTGGGCCGAACGAAGCCGATCACGGGACGCGGATTTTCGCGTCATAAGCGCCGAGACAACGGCGCATCTTTTGCGGCGCGCAAACCCGCGTCCCGGCCCTCCGTTTTTCGCGCCCGCGAAAAGCAACAAGAATGACGCACGCTTACATGGACCGCCGGCGCCCTCTCCGGTCTTCCGTCACGTGTGCCGCAACGCTGCCGGCGAGGGCGCCGGCGGTCCATACAGGAAGGAGCAAATCATGAATTCGGAACCGAACCCGAGCGCAGCGGCCAGGTACGCGTTGAAGCAGGCGCAAGCCGCATCGCGGCGCGGCGACATCGCCGGCGCCGAGCGCTGGTCGAAAACCGCCGAGCGCATGGCCGCCGCCGGCGCGTCGCTGGCGGAGCGGGCCCCGCCGGGAGACTGGCGCGAAGAAGAAGCGACCCGCGCCGAATTGCGCGCGCGGCTGGCCAAGTTCGTCGAATGCGATCTCGAGATTCAAGCTTGGGACGCCGAACGCGACGCTCGCGCCGAAGCCGTCGGCCAGGCCATGCTCACCGGCGCGCCGATGCCGCCGGCGCTACGGCCGTGTCCAGCCGGGCCGGAGGATCTCGAGCGCATCGCCCTCGGCGCCGATTGGGACCGGTAAGCGCCAGAGAAGCGCGACCAATAGAGAATCTACGCCGCCCGGCGCGCGCCGGTCTTGCGCGTGACCACACCGCCCACGCAGCTCAGCCCGTCGCAGCCGCCCGGGAGGGTTTCGCCGGCGCCGAGCAGGATGCAGCCCTCGGGGTGCATGGTTTCAGCAATTCGGGCGATGATGGCGAGACGGGTTTCGGGATCGAAGCCGCCGAGCACGTGGCACAGCAAGATGATGTCGAATTGGCCGAATTGGGCCGGGTGCTTCAGCAGGTTGAAGCTGTCGAAGCGCACCGCGGCGCGCAAGCGGTCGGAGATGCGCCAGAGATCGCCGGCCTTCTCGAAATAGGCGATCAGCTTGCGGATCGGCAGGCCGCGTTGCACCTCGAACTGGGTGTAGAGCCCGCTGCGCGCTTTTTCGATCAAGCGCCCGCTCATGTCGGTGGCGAGAATTTCGGTGGCCGGATTGAGGCCCTGGCCGCGCATTTCCTCGATCATCATGGCGATCGAATAGGGCTCTTGGCCGCTGGCGCAGGCTGCCGACCAGATGCGCACGCGCTCGTGTCCGCGCCGCGCTAGCGTATCGGGGAGGATTTCCGCGCGCAGGCGCTCAAACAGGGCGCGGTCGCGGAAAAACCGGGTTTCGCCATGCGCGAGGTGGTCGGCGATTCCGTTCCACAACACGCCGTCGGGGCGGATGCGCGCGGCGGCAATCAGTTCCGACACGGTGGCGAAACCTTCGCGCCGCGCCATCGGCTGCAAGCGCATGGTGGCGGGGCCGTTCATCTCGCCGGTGAGCACAGCGCCGGAGCGCGCCTTCACTTCGCGCGCGACCAGAGTAAACTCGGTTTCGGTCAACATCAGATGAGGCCTGCTTCGGCGAATTTGGACTGCAGAATATCGCCGTCGAACGGCTTCATCATGTATTCGTCGGCGCCGGCCTTGAGCGCCTCGGCGATGCGCTCGACATCGTTCTCGGTGGTGCAGAAAACCACCGTGGGCGCATCGCCCCCCGGTTCTTTGCGCAGCTGGCGCAGGAAATCGATGCCGCCCATCACCGGCATGGTCCAATCCAGCAAAATGGCGTCGGGCATGGTGCGCCGGCACGCTTGCAGCGCTTCAAGCCCGTCGGCGGCCTCTTCGATCTCGAAGCGCATGTCTTCAAGAATGCGGCGCGCCACTTTGCGGATAACGCGGCTGTCGTCGACGATGAGACAGCGTTTCATGGGGATGCTCCATCGGATTCGCCCCGACCTTGCCCCCGATGCGGTTAACGGATGTTTACAGCTTAAACGCGCCCGATCGCGCGATCAGATCAACGCGCTCTTCGCTTTCGCGGGTGGACAGTTCGACCCCGCCTTGGCGGGCGAGCAGCCCGGTCAGCGCGGGCTGGATGGTGTGGCCGGAGAGGCCTTCGTCGAGCCCATCGCCGCGCAATGCAGCAGCCGTGGCTTTGCGCAATTTGGCGCGCGGGCCCTTGGCGGTGACGATAATTTCGCCGCCGGACCCGTGCTTCTCGGCGGTAAGCTCGACAATGCCCCCGCGTGGTAAGCATTCGTTGGCGATCAGCAACAAATTCACGATCACCCGCACCGCTGGGCGCGGCATCTTCACCGCCGGCGCGCTCCACACCAGCTCCGATTTCAGCGCGCCGTAGAGTCTGACGGCAACCGCGCGCCCTTCCTCCAATTCGCTGTCGCCTTCGGCGATCGCCCCAGCCAAGGCGAAACGGAAAAATTCAAGCTTGGCCCAAGCCTTGGCAACGCCGTTATCCAACAAAGAGAGCGCGTCGGGATCGATTTTACCATCGCCGTCCTTGAGCATCTCCAGGCCCTGGATGATCGCGCTCATTGGCTCGACCAGGTCGTGGCAGATGCGCGATGTGACAAGCGCCGTCAGCTTGGTGTTCTCGATCATCGCGCGCTCCCTGGGGGAAGGCGCCAGCATAGACGATTCGCCGCCCGGAAAGGCGTTTGGCGCCTGTGGACAATCGGCGGCTGTGGTATGGGCCGCCAGCTGCGGTGGAGAAGGTCCGGGAAGATGGAAACGGCCGGCGGATTGGGATTGGCGCAAGCGGTGGCGATTCTGGCCGCGGGTGTGGTTGCGGCGCCGATGTTCATGCGCTTGGGGCTCGGCGCGGTGCTTGGTTATCTCGCTGCGGGGCTCGCCATTGGCCCGTTCGGGCTGCGCGTCATCACCGACCCGGAAGCGATCCTGCAAGTTGCCGAGCTTGGCGTGGTAATGTTCCTGTTCCTCATCGGGCTTGAAATGCGGCCGGCGAAATTGTGGGCGCTGCGGCGCGATATCTTCCGCGCCGGCGCCGCGCACGTGCTGGCCTGCGCCGGATTGCTTACATTAGTCGGCGTGCTCGCGGGACTGGCATGGCAAGCAGCGCTGATCGCGGCGCTCGGTTTTTCGCTGTCGTCCACCGCGGTGATCATGAAAATGATGGACGATGCCGGCGAGACCGCAACCTCCGCCGGCGGGCGGGCGGTGGCGATTCTGCTGTTCGAGGATCTCGCCATCGTGCCGCTGCTGGCGTTGGTGGCGGTGCTGGCGTCAATGAACGGCGCGGCCGCGGTTCAGACCACCCCGGCATGGCAAAGCGCGGCGGTTGGCTTGGCGTCCATCGCCGCCGTGCTGGCGCTTGGGCGATGGGCGCTGGGTCCGATGTTCGTGGTGCTGGCGCGATCGGGCGCGCGCGAAGTGATGACCGCCGCCGCTCTGCTGGTGGTGCTGGGGGCGGCGCTGTTCATGCAATGGGGCGGACTGTCGATGGCGATGGGCGCGTTCCTCGCCGGCGTGTTGCTCTCGGAATCCTCGTTTCGGCATCAGCTGGAAGCCGACGTCGAGCCGTTCCGCGGCATTCTGCTCGGGCTGTTCTTCATGAGCGTCGGCATGTCGCTCGACCTGCCGACGGCGCTGGCGCACTGGCGCATCATCGCACTTGGAGTTGTCGTATTCATGGCTGTGCAGGGGCTGGGCGCTTACCTCGTCGCGCGCCTGTTCCGCGCCGATTCAAGAGAAGCGCTGCATCGCGCGGCCTTGTTCGCACAAGGCGGGGAATTCGCCTTCGTGCTCTACGGCGCGGCGCTGGGTGTGGGCGTCATCGATGCGCGACTGGCTTCGGTGATGTCGGCGATCGTCATTGTCTCGATGGCGCTGGCGCCGCTGGTGGTGTTAGCGCAAAGCCGCCTGACGCCGCCGGCGGAACCTTCCCGCGACGGCGTGGAAGCAGCCGCCGGCCTGCGCGGCCGCTTGTTGCTGATCGGATTTGGCCGCTTTGCGCAATTGGCGAGCCAACCCTTGTTGGCGCGCGGCATCGATGTGTCGGTGATCGAAAACGATGTCGATATGATCCGCGCCGCCGGCAGGTTCGGCTTCAAGATCTATTATGGCGACGGCGCCCGCATCGACGTGCTGCGCGCGTCCGGGGCGGCGACAGCTGAAGCTATCCTGGTGTGCGTGGACAAGCCCGATGTGGCCGACAAAATCGTCGCGCTGGTCAAGGCCGAGTTTCCGCGCGCGAAACTGTTCGTGCGAGCCTACGATCGCGGCCATGTGTTGCGGCTTGTGAAGGCGGGCGTCGATTATCAGATTCGCGAAACCATGGAATCAGCGCTGGCGTTTTCAGGTGCGGTGCTACGTGATTTGGGCGTCAACGAAATCGAGATCGCCGACACTGTCGAGGATGTGCGCGACCGCGATGTGGCGCGGCTCGAACTGCAGATCGCCGGCGGCCTGGAGGCCGGCGGCTCGCTCTTGCGTCGCAACGTGGCGACCCCGCAGCCCGCCCCGCTGATCGTGCCGAGCCGAGAAGCCGAAGCGCTCAACGAAGAAGCCGCCGATGCGCTGGAAGAAGCGGAAACAACATGAACCCAGAATTTCACTTGCTTGAAAGCAACGGGATCAAGCTGCGCGTGGCGCTCGTGGGGCGGGGCCCGCTTGTGCTGATGGTGCACGGCTTTCCGGAATCTTGGTATTCGTGGCGCCATCAGATGGGGCCGCTGGCGGCGGCGGGATTTGCCGCCTGCGCCATCGATGTGCGCGGCTATGGCGGCTCGGAAACGCCCCACGCCGTCGAGGCGTATGCGATGGAAAACATGGCGGCTGACGTGGCGGGCGTCATCGACGCGCTGTCGCCGAAGGCGCCTGCTGTCGTCATCGGCCACGATTGGGGCGCGCCAATTGTTTGGCACACGGCCGTGTTGCATCCGAGCAAGGTGCGCGCGGTTGCCGGTCTGTCGGTCCCGTATTTCGCGCTGCCGCCGGCGCCGCTCAACCAAATCTTCAAAGCCATGTTCACTGACCAGGGCAAATTCTTCTACATGGAATACTTCCAGGCTGAAGGCGTTGCGGAGGCTGAATTCGAAACCGATGTGCGCGCCGGCTTGCGCAAGCTCTATGGCGCGGGCGGCGCTTCATCGATCGGGTCGTGGGGCGGCGGCAAGCGCCACGGCGAGACTCTGCTCTCGGGGCTCGACGATCCCGATCCGTTTCCATCCTGGCTGAATGCGGCGGACATCGATTATTATGTCGGCGAATTCGAGCGCTCGGGCTTCCGCGGGCCGCTCAATCGCTACCGCAATTTCGAGCGCGACTGGGCGATGATGAACGCGGTCGAAGATCGCATCATCCATCAGCCGTCACTGTTCATCGCCGGCGAAAACGACATGGTGCTGAAAATGTTCGGCGGCGGCGATATCGAGGCGCGCCTACGCGAATATCTCTCGGACCTGCGCGGCTTCCACCTTATCCCGGGCACTGGGCACTGGACCCAGCAAGAAGCGCCGGACGTCACCACGGGCCATCTGATCGATTGGCTGGCGACGTTGTAGCCCATTGACCGCCGGCGCCCTCGCCGGCATCGTTGCGTCACGAAAAAGGGCCGGCGGGCCCGTATTGGCTGCTGCCGATCTTGTGATATCATTGTCAAATGAGCAGCGAATTGCACCGCATCACCTTCAACCCCGACCAGTGCGGCGGGCGCCCATGCATCCGCGGTTATCGGCTGCGGGTGAAGGATGTGCTGGACATGCTTGCGGGTGGGGAATCAAAGTGTTGTACAATATCCACTCATCCCCGGATGAATGCGCAGCATTCAGTCCGGGGCCCATAAACACAAACGCCCGCGTTTATGGGCCCCGGACTTGCGCTTCGCGCAATCCGGGGATGGGTGTAGCTGAATCACGCTTTGGCGAAAGCGCGCGTTAGGGATTCGGCCTCCAATCATGCCGCTCGCCGCGCGCGCGTGTGGCCCAGGCGTAGAGTGCATCGTACAAGAGCGGGCTTCGTGAATCGGAGATCGCGAAACCTGCTCTAGCGCAACATGCCGGCGAGGGCGCCGGCGGTCCGTATTAGCCCGCCAACCGCGCCTTCAGCTCCTTCTTCACGATCTTGCCATTCGCGTTCCTTGGCAGCGTTTCCGGCCAGAAGATCACCTCTACCGGCACTTTGAAGGCGGCGATCTTCTGGGCGCAGAAATGGCGGAGTTCTTCGGCGCTGGCGCTGGCGCCCGGTTTCAGATGCACAACCGCCAGCGGCTCCTCGCCCAAACTATGATGCGCCTTGCCAATCACCGCGGCATCCATCACGGCGGGATGGTCATAGAGTGCGTTCTCGACTTCGACGCAATAGATATTCTCGCCGCCGCGGATCAGCATGTCCTTGGCGCGGTCGACAATGAAGACAAAGCCTTCCTCGTCCATCTTCGCCAAATCGCCGGTCTTGAGCCAACCATCGACGAAGGTCTCAGCTGTGGCGCGGGGGTTGTTCCAATAGCCGCGCACGACCACGGGCCCCTTGTAGCAAAGCTCGCCCACTTGGCCGCGCGGCAATTCCTGGCCGTCGCTGCTCATGATCTTGGCTTCGCCGGTCGCGGAGGCCACGCCGCAGCTCGCGGGCTTGCGCAAATAATCCTCGGCGGTGTTGCGCACTGCGGTGGCCGCGGTCTCGGTCATGCCCCAGCCTTGGCTGGGCGCCGAGTTCGGGAACACTTGCTTGATCCGCCGCACCAATTCCGGCGCCGCCGGCGCGCCGCCATAGGACACCGTGTCTACCGACGACAAATCGTACTCGCTGAGCCTCGGATGCTCCAACACCTGCCAGGCAATGGTCGGCACGCCGCCAAAGCCATTGATGCGTTCGCGTTGGATTAATTCGAGCGCGCCGTCGCAATCCCACCGCCGTTGCATGACCAGCTTGTGGCCGCCCAACAGCGCCGGGATCATGCCCGCACAGCAGCCGGTGGCGTGGAAGAACGGCACTGAAAGCAAGGACACCTTGCGCGGCGCGGCGGGATCGGGCGCCGGCGGGGCCTCGCCGCGCCGCAGAAAGCCGCGCGCCTCCGACGACGCCAGGTTCCACATGTTGGAGATGATGTTGCGGTGGGAAAGCACCGCGCCCTTGGGATGGCCGGTCGTGCCGGAGGTGTAGAAGATCGCGACATCGTTGTCGGGCGCGGCTGGAACATCGGGAGGCGCGATGTCGCCGAGTTTCGCCCAATCGCCGGGCGGGCCCACGACGCTCTCCAAGCGCGCTACAAGCGGATCGGCGATTTCCTCGCGTGAGCGCGAGACGTAAACTTGGCGGAGGTTCGCGCAGGCGCTGAGATGCTCGCGCATCCGCCCATAGCGTTCGATATCGCAAATGAGGATGGCGCTGCCGGAATCCTTGAGTCCGTATTCGAGTTCCGGGCCCGTCCACCAGGCGTTGAGCGGGGTGGCGATTGCACCAGCCAGCACTGCGCCCCAGAAAGCCACCGGCCACTCAGGCAGGTTGCGCATCACCACTGCGACGCGGTCGCCCGGCTTGACCCCGTCGGCCACGAACTGGCGCGCGAGCTTAGCGGCGGCGGCGCGGAATGCGGCAATCGTGATGCGCTCGTCCTCGTGAACCAGGTGCTCGCACGAGCCGAACATTGCGGAGAGCGCGAACACCTCGCGCAAGGTCGGCGGCGCGTTCTTCCAAATCTTGAGCCGGACACCGCGGATCTCGGCGTCGCCCAGTTCGAACACGGACCCAGGCTGGGCTAGCAGCGCGTGCGCCCGTTCAATCGACATGGCGGGAAAGGCGCTGTCGGTCATAACTACTCCCAGCGCGGCGCGCCAAAGGGGGTTCCGGGCCAGTTGTGTTGGAGCACGTCGCCGGGCGGGCTTCAACGGAGGGGTTTGAACAGAACTTTGCCAGGATTTAATGGTCGCTTGCCGGGCGCTTAAGGCTCGGGCAAGCATACCTCCGGGGTGGAAATGGAGACGCGCGCCATGGCATTCGACTGGAAATCGCTGCTCGAGCGGCTCGACCCACGCAAACTGAACCTGCCGGCCCTGTCACAGCTGGCCGGCTTCACGAACGCCAACCGAGCCGCAATTCTGTCCGCGTCGGTGGCGCTGCTGGCGGGGCTCTGGGGCGGGGTTGTGCTCGGGCGCGTCGGCGCCGGGGGGGCAGGGTTCCAAACCGCGCAAGTGGGCAGCATGGGCCCTGGCGAGCGCGAACGCGATGCTGGGGCCCCGCGTGCGGGAGAAACCCAAGTCGAGGGCATGGCGTTCGTGCGGCTGCGCACGCAGATGAACCAAGCCGAGCCGCGCGCGTGTCTCGAATTCTCGCGCCCGCTCTCGACCGAAGCGTCGGTCAATTATTCCGACTATCTGGCGATGGAACCGGCGGCCAGGTACCAAACCGACGTGTCCGGGAATCTGCTCTGCCTCGGCGGTCTGCCGCTTGAGCCCGAACGCCAGGTCACCATTCGCCAAGGTCTGCCGGCGCAATCGGGCGAGAAAACCGAATTCGACGAGACCTTCACGCTCACCTTCGGCGATCGCCCCACTTATGTCGGTTTCGCTGGCGGCGGCGTGATTTTGCCGCGCGCGGAAGCCGACGGCATCGCCATAGAAACCGTCAACGTCTCCAAGCTTGAAATCGAGGTGCTGCGTGTTCCCGACAGCATCCTGTCGCAGCATCAGATCGACCCAGGCCAAGCCAACGAAGAGGGCGGCTGGAATTATTGGGGCATCGACAGTGCCGGCGAAGGCGTCGGCGTCCAGGTTTATGAAGGCGAAATCGACATTGCAAACGCCAGCCGCCGCAACACCGCGATCACCACTGTGTTCGCGCTTGGCGCGGCGTTGCGCGACATGCGCCCCGGCGCCTACATCGTCAAAGTGCGCGATGGCTCGCCCAGCGCCGGCCAGCGCGGCGGCGACAACGAATCCAAGGCGTCCGCCTATCGCTGGATTTTGTACACCGACATAGCGCTGCAGAGCTTCTCCGGCGCGACCGGGCTTGATATCGTCGTGCGTTCGCTGCGCACGGCGCGGCCGTTGGCGAATGCGACGCTGACGCTGATCGCGGAAAACAACGAAGAACTCGCGCGCACCCGCGCCGACGGTGAAGGCCGCGTGCATTTCGCCGAGGCGCTGGTGAGCGGAGAGGGGCCCGCGCGGGCGCGTTACGTGATGGCGTACGGCGCGCACGGCGATTTCGCTGCGCTGGATTTGCAGCGTGCGGGGCTTGACCTTTCCGACCGCGGCATCGATGGCCGCCGCGCGCCCGGCGACATCGACGCTTATGTTTACACCGAACGCGGCATCTATCGCCCCGGCGAACGTGTGCGCCTGATCGGCCTCATCCGCGACCAGGTCGGTAGAGCCGTCTCAGACCGCCAATCGACGCTCGTGGTCTATCGTCCCAACGGCACCGAGGCGCGCCGAGTTCGCATGCTTGAGGCGATCGATGGCGGCGCTATCGCCAAAAATATCGAACTCGACGGCAGCGCCCCGCGCGGGGTGTGGCGCGCGGCGCTTGAGGTCGATGGGCAGGAAGCCATCGCCGGCGAAGTCAGCTTCTCGGTCGAGGATTTCGTGCCGCAGCGCCTGCGCGTCGCGTTCAATCCCACCGAGGAAATGCTGCGCACCCGCGGCGTCGTGCTTCGGCGTGGGCAAGGTCAAGTCGTCGGCGTGCAAGCCGATTTCCTCTATGGCGCGCCCGGCGCGGGCCTCGCGGTGGAAGCCGAAGCGCGGCTGATGGTCGATCCCAATCCGTTCCCGGAGCAGGAAGGCTATGGCTTCGGCCGCGCCGACGAGAGTTTCGACGAACGCATGTTCCAATTGGCCTCCACGGTCACGGATGGTCAGGGCGCGGCGCAGCTCTCGCTGCGCTTGCCGGAGGAACCGCAAACCACCTTACCCCTGCGCGCGCGCATGATTGTCAGCGTGGCCGATCCCGGCGGGCGCCTGGTGCGTGAGGGCTTCATGCTGCCGGTGCGCCTCGGCGATTTATACATTGGCCTCAAGGCGCAATTCGAGAACCGCCGCGCCGGGGCCGGCGAACGCGTGGCTTATGACGTGATCGCGCTCAACGGCGCGGGCAACCGTGTCGGCGTGCGCGGCGTGCAATGGCAATTGGTGCGCGAGGATTGGAGCTACGATTGGTATCTCGACAGCGGCAATTGGCGCTGGCGGCGCACCGGGCGCGACATTCCTGTCGACGGCGCCACAATCGATGTCGCCGCCGGCCAGCCCTTGCGCATCGCCAAGGACGGGCTGCGCGAGGGCTCGTATCGCCTTATTGTACGAGACGCGCGCTCTGGCGCGGAAACCTCGCAGCGCTTCGGCGTCGGTTGGGGCGGCCCGGCTGACGATGATGCGACCCCGGACATGGTTTCCGTCATTGCGCCGGAAAATCCAACCCGGCCCGGCGCGCGCGCGCGCGTGCAGATCCGCCCGCCTTATGCCGGCGAAGCGCAAATCGTGGTCGCCACCGACCGTGTAATCGAGACCCGCACGGTGCGCGTCAGCGCCGAGGGAACCGCGATCGATTTGCCGGTGACCGCGCAATGGGGCTCGGGCGCTTATGTGCTGGTCACGGTGATGACGCCGCGCGACCCGGTGAATCTGCCGGTGCCGCGCCGCGCGATCGGTGTTGCGTATGTGGCCGTCGATATCGGCGGGCGCACTCTGGAAGTGATCGCCGGCGCGGGGCTGGAGAATGTACGTCCGCGCACGCACGTGGAAATTCCCGTGCAGGTGCGCAACATCCCCGGCGGCGAGCGCGTGCGCGTCGCTATCGCGTTGGTGGACGAAGGCATCCTCGACATCACCAAATATGAGAGCCCCAGTCCGGTCGATTATTTCTTTGGCCGGCGCGCGCTCGGCGTTGAAATCCGCGACGATTATGGGCGCTTGCTCAACCCGAACCTGGGCGCGCCAGTGCGCCAGGGCGGCGATTCTCTCGGCGGCGAGGGCTTGACGGTTGTGCCCACACGCACGGTCTCGCTGTTCTCCGACATCGTCGAAGTGCGCGGCGGCCGCGCCATGATTGCGCTCGACATCCCCGACTTCAACGGCACGCTGCGGCTGATGGCGGTGGCGTGGAGCCAGAACGCGCTCGGGCAAGACGTCGAACAAATCATCGTGCGCGACCCGGTCGTGGCCGAACTGATCCTGCCGCGCTTCCTGGCGCCCGGCGATGAAGCCCAAGGCGCACTCAACGTCGATAACGTTGAAGGGCCGAACGGCGCTTACACGGTGAGCGTCGCCGGCTCGAACACCGCGCGCATCGCCGCGCAACCGCGCCGCTTCCAGCTTAATCGCGGTCAACGCCAAACCGCGCTGATCCCCATTAACGGAGGTCCGCTCGGAACGGGGCGCATCACGCTGCGCCTGGAAGGACCGTCCGGATTCACAACTGTCGAGCGCAGCTATGACATCCAATCGCGCGCGCCGTTCTTGCCCATCACCATCACCCGCACCGAACCGCAAGCGAGCGGCGCGTCGTGGCGTGCGCCCGCCGATGCGTTGGCGTCGTTCCAACCAAGCGGACAAGCTCTGATCTCGTTCTCCAACCTGGCCGGCATCGATCCCGCGCCGCTTCTGGATGAGCTTTATCGCTATCCCTATGGCTGTTCGGAGCAGCTCGCCTCGGTGGCGATGCCGCTTCTGTACTACAATACACTGGCCTCCGAAGCGAACCGCGCCCGCGACCCGCGCATCACCCGCCGCGTGCAAGAAGCGGCGACGCAATTGCTCGACCGCCAAGGCCCCGACGGCGCCTTCGGCCTGTGGAGTTCCGGCGATGGCCATGCTTCGCCGTGGCTCGGCGCTTATGTAACCGACTTCCTCGCGCGTGCGCAGCGCGAAGGCTTCGCGGTGCCGCGTCAGCCGATGGAGCAGGCGTATCAAGCGCTGCGGCGCGTGGCGCGGCTCAACGATTTCGGCTCGGTGAATTACGAGTTCGAGGTTTATCGCTGGCCGGGTTCGAACGACACCACCGAACTGATGCGCTCGCGCGCGGCGGCCTATGCGCTCTACGTGCTCGCCAAAGCCGGCAGGGCCGACATCGGCCAGCTGCGCTATTTCCACGACAATCGATTGAACGCCGAGCCATCTCCGCTGGCGCGCGCGCAAATCGGCGCGGCGCTGGCGCACATGGGCGACCGCCCGCGTTCGCGCGAAGCCTTTATCAAAGCGGAACGCGCGCTTGGCTATCGCAATCTCGGCGATTGGTACCAGTCTCCCTTGCGCGACCTCGCCGGCGTGCTGGCGCTGGCGGCGGAGGCGGGAGAAACCGCGCTGGTCGATCGCTTGCGTGTGCGGCTCGAGAGCGATGCGCCCGATGCGCCAGCCTTGATGACGCAAGAGCAAGTTCAGCTCCTGCTGGCGGCGAACATACTGCTCGAACGCGCCGGCCCGGTGAACGTGACGCTGGGCGGCGCGGCCATGATCGAGCGCAGGGTAATGGCGGATGCACGCCGGCTGGCGAGCGGGCTCGTGTTCCGCAACGCCGCGCGTGGGCCGGTGTGGCGCACGCTCGCCGCGTCCGGAGCGCCGCGCGAGGCGCCGCCGGCGATGCAAGCGGGCTATGGCCTCGACAAGCGCGTGTTCCGCATGGATGGCGCGCTGGCCGACCTCGACGCGGTCCGCCAAGGCGACCGCCTCATCGTGGTGCTCTCGGGTCAACCCGAAGGCGCGCGCACCTATCCCAGTGTGCTGGTGGATTTGCTGCCCGCCGGCCTGGAAATAGAAACGCTGCTCGGCCCGCAAGATGGCGCTGGCGCGGTGCAATGGGACGGCGCGCGGCGCAACGGGGCGTTCGCGTGGGTTGGTGAGATTTCTCCGACGCAAGTCGCCGAAGCGCGCGACGATCGTTTCGTCGCCTCGGCCAATTTGCGCGGCAATTTCCGCTACGCCTACATCGCGCGCGCGGTCACCCCAGGCCGTTACACGCTGCCCGCGGCGCAAGTGGAAGACATGTACCGCCCCAGCGTGATGGCGCGCACAAACACCAGCGCCATCCGCATCGCGCCCAGGGGAGGGGGAGGGGGCTAGTGGTCCGATTCCAACATTCGCATCCCGTTTCGGCCCGCTCTGTTGCGAATGTTGGAATCATAAGGACCACTAGCAAGTATAGGTTTCTAGTGGAGTTTATGGATTTGACATTCGCTACCAGCTTGCCGCTTACACCGGATGCGAATGTCAAATCCACTCCACTAGTGCGCCGCGGCCCACGCGTGGCGTTGCCGCTCACGCCGAGCGGCAAACGTATCGCAAGCGTGCTACTCATCGTCATGCTCACATTGTTCACGCTCGACCAAGCGCTGCCGCCGCCGTTGGCGCGCGTGCGTGATGTGTCGCCGGTAGTCGTGGACCATCACGGCGAATGGCTGATGGCGTTCACGACCAGCCAAGGAACTTGGCGGCTCGAAGCGCGCCTGGCCGAAATCGATCCCGAATTCCGGCGCCGGCTTGTCGCCATCGAAGACGAGCGCTTCTGGTTCCATCCCGGCTTCGATCCGATCGCACTTACGCGTGCAAGCCTTGCTTATGCGCGCACGGGTTACGTCACTCAGGGCGGCTCCACCATCACCATGCAGCTCGCGCGCCTGTTGGAGCCACGTCCGCGCACGATATCCTCGAAGCTGATTGAAATCATCCGCGCGCTGCAAATCGAGCGGCGCTTGTCGAAGCGGGAAATCTTGGCGGCATACCTGACGCTGGCGCCGTATGGCGGCAATCTTGAGGGTGTGCGGGCGGCCTCCCGCGCGTATTTCGGGCGCGATCCGCAATGGCTGGGCGACGCGGAAATGGCGCTGCTGATAGCGCTGCCGCAAGCGCCGGAAGCGCGCCGGCCCGACCGTCGCCCGCAAGCCGCCCGCGCCGCCCGTGACCGCGTGCTCGACAGGTTCGCGAGCATTGGCGCCATCGATGCGCGCCGCGCCGCCGAAGGCAAGCAAAGCGGCATTCCCACGCGCGCGCCATTTCCATATTCCGCGCCGCACGCCGCTCAAGCGCTTGTCGCCGCGCACCCGGAGGCTGGCGTGGTGGCTTCCGCGCTCGACGCGCGCTTGCAGCGCGATCTGGAAGCGTTAGCGCGGCGGCGCGCGGCGAGCCTGGAGCGCGACGCGCAACTGGCCATCCTCGCCGTGGAGCTTGAAGGCCGCGCGGTGCGCGCGCGTGTCGGCGGGGTTGGCCGCGAACGCGCCGGCGGTTATATCGACATGACCCGCGCCGTGCGCTCGCCGGGTTCGGCGCTGAAACCATTCTTGTACGCGATCGCCTTCGACGAAGGCATTGCCGCGCCGGAGACCCTGGTGCGCGATGCGCCGCGCCGCTTCGGCGGCTATTTGCCGGAGAATTTCGATCGGCGATTTCGCGGCGATGTCTCACTCGAAGATGCGCTCAGGCATTCGCTCAATCTGCCGGCGGTGGCGACGCTTGAGCGCATTGGCGCCGGGCGCTTCCGCGCGGCTTTATCGCGCGCCGGCGCGGATGTGCAAATGCCGCAACGGGCCGACGCCGAACCTGGGCTGGCGCTGGCGCTGGGCGGGGTCGGCATGACGCTGGAGGATTTGGTGCAGCTCTACGCCGCGCTCGGCGATGGCGGGCGCGCGCGGTCCTTGGTTGACGATAGCGCCAGCGCGTTTGCATTTTCACGCCGCTTCGTGCGTGCCGAGACCGCTGAACGCGTGCTCGAAATCCTCGCCAGCTCGCCCCATCCAGCCGGACGCATTCCAGCGCAAGTGGCGCAAGACGCGCCGCAAGTCGCGTTCAAGACCGGCACCTCGTACGGCTTTCGCGATGCGTGGGCGTTTGGAGTCTCGAACGGCTACGCGATTGGCGTCTGGGTCGGCCGCCCCGACGGCGCGCCGCGTCCGGGCGCGACTGGGCGCGAAGCGGCGTTGCCGACTCTGTTCGATGCGTTCGATGCTCTCGGCGCTCGGTCCGAGCCGGTAAACGTGCGCGAGCAAAGGCCGACCCAAGCCGCCCCCGCCTTGGTGCGGTTCGAGGGCGACGAGCGTGAAGGCTTGTCGATTTTGTTTCCGCCGGCGGACGCGGAGGTGTTGGTGCTGGACTTCGGCGCAAGCGCACGCGGGCTGTCGCTCTCCGCACGCGGCGGACGCGGCCCGCTGACCTGGTACGCGAAAGGCGCGCGTGTACCGAGCGAGGCCACCAGCGGGCGCGCGATTTGGCGCCCTAGCGCGCCGGGATTCTACAACGTCATGGTGGTGGACGCCGACGGCCAAAGCGCGCGCGTGCGGGTGCGGATACGCGGGGAGTAGTTTAGGGACCGCCGGCTCTTGTTTGCGCGTGTTGCAACGATGCCGGGCGGGGGCGCCGGCGGTCCATATTCAGCACTCAGCCGTATTTCTGCGCGAACGCGTCGTCGCTCATGGTCAAATAGATGATGCCTTCGATGAAGCCAATGAGGGATGGGATTAGGGTCCAACAGAATAAAATATAAACGATGCCCCAGACCACACGGCCGAGGTAGAATTTGTGAATACCGAAGCCGCCGAGGAATATCCCGAACAAGCCCGCCGCGAGCCGGCTCTTGCCACCGGGCGTGACACCGAATCCCGACATGTTCGGGCTCGATTGACGCACGCCGCATTTGGGGCAAATTTCCGCCTTGGCCCGGATCAAAGCCCCGCATTCGTGGCAGAATTTTTCATCGCTGCCCTTGGTGTGGGTGTCGGACATGCTTGCTCCCAATGTTCGCGGCGTGGTGAGAACGATGCGCGAAATCGAGTGCGCGCGCAAATCACAACAAAAAAGGCGCGGACTAGGCATGTCCGCGCCTTCAGATGTCGTCGCAGGGGGAGGTCAGGCGACGATCAGAGCGGCTTGGCTGAGCAGGGCGAACGCGAGCGGGACGAACAAAGCGAAGGCGGCGGTAATGGAGAAGAACTTGGTCATTGGCGTGCTCCTGATTTGAACTCTGTTGTACTGTTGATGCCGCGCGGCGGCGGTTTGGATGCGGGGGCTCACATCACGAGATTTGCGGGCGCGGGATTGACCCAAGCCGCCGCCAGGCTTGTTCCTGGCAAAACGGCTCCGCGCAGCCGCGCAAGCGAAGCAAATCGCCCTCGGGCCGGATGCTGCCGCGATAAGTGCGACCGTCCTCTGGATTGTGCAATCGTCCATCCCGCCAAGCGCCGTCGCGCCAAACCAGGCCCTCGATCATCAGCTCGCCGATGCGAAGGTGGCGGATATCGGCCTCGTCCCAAGCCCACACCACCCGCCCGCACACGGCGCGGGCGGCGCCGGCGCAAGGCTCAAAGCGAACCACCGCGCCCAGGCCGGGCGTCGCCCAATCACCCGAGAGCGTGGCTTGCGCACGCGCGGGGAAAGCTGAAAGCGTCAAGCTCGCCACCGCCAACAGCAGCGTAGTCAGAACCGGCGCACGCGCCGGCAGGGCGGGCGTGAGCGGCTTGCGCACCGCCGCCGCGAAGCGGGCGCGATACTCGGGATGCTCGGTGCCCATGAGCCGGTCCCACCAGGTGAAATAGAGCCCGTAATTCCAGCCGGCTTGCGCATGGTGGAGATCGTGGTGGGTGGTGGTGGTGAGCCAATCCACCATCGGCCGCCCGTCGCTGCGCGCTGGCATCAGCTCGTAGCCGGAATGGCCCAAAGTGTTGCGCACGATCTGATGCAACATGAACAAACCGACCACCGGCCATTGCGTCGGCACCAGCAGCATCCACAGCGGCACGAATGACGCCATCACCGCCGCTTCGCCCAAATCGAAGCTGTAGGCGGTGAATGGCGAGGGGCTCATGCTCTTGTGATGGCGGCGATGAAAGCGCCGGAACAAGCGCGGATCGTGCATCAGCCGGTGCGACCAATAGAAGAATGCGTCGTGGGCGACGATCATAAGCGCAAGGCTGATCCAGAACCAGGCTGGCCCCCAATTAGCGGCGAGCGCCGGCCCCGGCAGCAGCCCGGCGCGCTCCAGCACGAACATCGAAACGCCGATAGTGGAGAAAATGGCGATGGACCGGATCGAGACCAGGAATTCCAAGCCGAGTTGCCGCGCGGGCGGTGTGGCGTCCCGAATCTTACGCCCGCGCAACACCGGCGCCAGCGCGACCCACAACACCGCCCAGACGCCGATCGCAAACACGACATAGCGCGTGACGTCGGTTTGCATGTTGTCGAGCCATTCGCCTGCGACATCCGTGACAAAATTGAGATTGAGGAAATCCATGTGCGCCGTCTCCTGCGTGCGGAAAACACGAGTGACGATTGGCGATTTGGCGGCATTAGGTCTCGCTGCGGCTGGAAAAGGATCGTCCTTTTCAATATCAGCCAGGATTTTCACGAATCGGCGAGGCGCGCCTGCGCCATTCCGTCGGCGTGACCCCGGTCGCTTCCTTGAAAGCGCGGTTAAAGGGACCGAGCGAACCGAAGCCTAAATCATAGGCAATGGCGGCCACGGTCTGGCGCGCCGTCTGCGCATCGGCCAGCAAGCGTTTGGCCGCCGCGATGCGTCGCGCGTTCACGAACGCCGCGAAATTGCGGTAGCCAAGCTGATCGTTGATGAGCCGGCGCAGGCGATGCTCGGGCACGCCGACTTCATCGGCCAGCACGCCAATACTGAGGCCTTCGCGCCGCCACGCCTCGCCCTCGCCCATCAGGGCGGCCAGCTTGTCGAGGCTCGCCCGGTCGCCGGCGTCGAGCCCAGTCGCCGGGGCTGCAGTCGCCGGCGCTGCAGCCCCGAACAACTCCGGCCGGGCTTGTAGAAACACCATTGCGCCGACGACACAGTAGAGGGCAAGGCTAACGCCACCAAGCAACCGCAACCATGGCTTGAAATGCCCGAAATCCTCGGCGATCTCGAAGCCGGAGAGGGTGATGACATAGAGCGTCACCATGGTCAGGAATGGTCCCCGCAGGCGCCGTCTTGCTTCCACCAAATCGCCGCGCCAGCTGCGCGCGATGATATAGAGCGCGTGCAGGGCGAAGGCCGCCTCGATCAAATTGTGAACTACCCAGATCCTTGGGCGGATTACGAACCAAACCGCGCTTGGACCGGCTGTCGAACCGGCAATGCCCATCAGTCCCACCAGGGTGAGCAGCGCCCACGGCGCGAGCGTCCGCGGCGTGATCGGCCGGTCCTCGAACAGGGTCACTATCAACAACCAGAACAGGCCAACGCCGCCAAGCGAAGCAAAGTGCAGTGCTGGCAACGCCCAACCGGCGGCATGGCGCAGTGGCGGCGACGAATTGATGGCGTAGGCGATGACGCCGGCGCAGAATAACGCACCCGCCAGCCGCACCGAGCCCGCCCCGCCGCCGCGCCACAACCCCGCGCCCGTCGCCACCAGCGCGCCGATGGCGATGCCGCGGGCGAGCGTTTCGAGCACAAGCAGGTTCATGAATTGATTCTAGTCGCTGGGCGTCGCCTTGGCCAAGGTGCAAAACAAAGGCGCGGACCCTGATCCGCGCTTTATCACCGCCGTCGCGGGCGGGGGGAAATCAATCGACGATCAGAGCGGCCTGGGCGAGGCTCGCGTACGCAAACGGCGCGAACAGGACAATGGCCGCGACGATGGCGAGGAATCTTTTCATGGCGCGCCTCCAGGGTGTTTGGCGTTTAGGAGATGCCGCGCGGACCCAACGGTCCGCGCCTCGATCGTCGCGGGGATTTAAGCGACGATCTGTGCGGCTTGCATCAAGATCGCGACGGCAACCGGAGCGAACAGAACAAAGGCGGCGGTAATGGCGGCGATTCTGGTCGCTGCGGCGAAGGCGTCGATCCTGGTCATTTCGGTTTTCCCTGCAATGTCGTGCGGCGTTTGATTATGAGATGCCGCCCTACCGAGCTTTGGATGCGCGCCGGATTTATTTGGCGGCGCATGACCGTGGCCATGCGGATTTGCGCGCAAGGCTTCGGGCAAAGGAAAAGGCGCGGACCTAGGGGGATCCGCGCCTTCCTGAATTGACCGTCGCGAGGCGGGTGTGGGGGATCAGGCGACGATCAAAGCGGCTTGGCTGAGGGCGGCGAAGGCGACCGGGACGAACAGCGCGAAGGCGGCGGCGAGGCAGAGAAACTTGGTCATTTTTGGCTCCTGAAAGTTGTGTTTGGCGGTGTCTGAACTGTTGATGCACTGAACCTAGGATTTGGATGCAGAGCCCGCCGTGACCATGGTCACGATATCGCACTAATGCCGGCGCGGCGGGGCGGGCGGGGCGGGCGGAATTGGCGGTTGCGGCGCCTGCGCGGCCCCGTGCTGCGCCCGCAAGCGGACGCGGCCGTCGCCATTGATGTCGCTAGCATCGAAGAACCGCACTTGCTGGGCCCGGAACTCGTCACGCGAGAGGGCGTCGTCGCCGTTAATGTCGGCTTCTTCCGAATGCGCGAACAGCATCATCGCCATCGGCGGATGCGGCGGCATTGGCGGCATCGGCGGATGCGGCGGCATTGGCGGCATCGGCGGATGCGGCGGCATTGGCGGCATCGGCGCATGGCCGGCGTGCTCGCCATGGTCGCCGCGCATCACAGTGACGTGGCGCTCGATCACGCGCTCGCCGTCCGCCTCGGTTTCCGCCGTTTCGTCGTCACCGCGCCGGGTCACGCGCCGCTCGACGCGGCGGCCGCCTTCCGCGCCCGGACCGCCGCAGATCACGGTCACGCGGCGTTCGCCGCCGCCGGCCGCATCAGCAGGTTCGACGGTGGTGGTGCAATCCTCGCCCTCAAGACCCTCCGGGCCATGGCGGACATCGAATTCTTCATGCATGCCGCGATGATCTTCGCGCGTCAGCCGGCCGTCATTGTTGCTGTCGAGTTCGCCGAACATGCGCTCGGCGCCCGCCGCGGCTTCGGCGCGGCTGAGCCAGCCGTCTTGGTCGCCATCCAGGTTCGCGTCGCCGCCGTGGCGGACGAAGACGCGGGTTTGATCGGGTTGTGCGTAGGCAGTCATCGCCAGTGCCGCGAACGCCACGCCCAGGGCTAGTGTCACTCTCATGCTGAATTCCCCTCTTTGGCCCGATCCGGGCTGACTACGCCCGACCATGGCCCGGCTTCGTTTCCCCATTACGTCAGCGCTGAAACATTGCCGAAACAGGCCCGATTTAAGGTCAACCGCTCCCCAATGGAGGTGTCCCCTGTGATCAAGGCGGCCAATTGCTTAAGAAGGGCGGCCATGTCCGAACCGATCCCGCCGCCGCGCGTGCTCATCGTCGATGACGACGCTGACATCCGCGAGGGCCTGGTCGAGGTGTTCGAGCGCGCGGGCTTTGCCGCTTGCGGCGCGGGGAATGTGGCGGCAATGGAGCGCTCACTCGCCGCAAAGGGCGCTGACCTCATCGTGCTCGACCTGATGATGCCGGGCGAGGACGGGCTGTCGGCCTGCAAGCGCCTGTCCGGCAAGGGACGCCCGCCGATCATCATGCTCTCGGCGCTGGGCGACGACGCCGACCGTATCGTCGGCTTGGAGATCGGCGCCGACGATTATCTGGCCAAGCCGTGCAATCCGCGCGAGTTGGTGGCGCGCGCGCGCGCGGTTTTACGCCGCGCCCGCGATGCCGAGGGCGCGCCGGCGGCCACGGGCGTGCGCTTTGCCGGATTCCGGCTCGATATCGCCCGCCGCGAATTGGTCGATCCCGACGATGTCGTTATCGCGCTCTCGGCCGGCGAGTTCCGGCTGCTGCGCGCTTTCGTCGAGCGGCCCCAGCGCGTGCTCACGCGCGAGCAATTGCTGGATTTCGCCTTCGACAATGACAGCGAAGTGTTTGACCGCGCTGTCGATGTGCAAGTCAGCCGCCTGCGCCGCAAGCTTGAGCGCCCCGGCGGCATCGATATCATCCGCACCGTGCGCGGCGAGGGCTATTTGTTCGCCGTCAAGCCGATGGCGTGATGCAAAAGGAAAGCGGCCTTCCGATCGCCGCCCATCTTGGGCTCTTGGTGGCGCTTGCGTTCGCGTCGGCCTTCGTGGCGATCGTCGCGGTGGTGATCTGGCTGCCGCCGCGTCCGCCGGATGTGATGCGCGCCGACGTGATCGCCAATCAATTTCAGGCCGGTTACGAGCACATGCGCGCGACAGGCCGCCCCATCGAGGGCGATGCGATGTCTTGGAGCGTGGGCGCTGAAGCGCCGCGCCTATCGGGCGCGCCGCACCTGAGCGAAGCGCGGCGGCAATTGGCGCTGCGGCTTTCCCTCGATGGGGAGCGCGTGCGCATCGCCGCGACGCGGATCGCGCAAAATGACGTATTCGTGTTCCGCGTGCGCGACGCCGAACGCCACAACGTCCACCGCCAAATCCAAATGCATGGCGCCGAAATGGCCATCGAGGCGTCCGAACCGCCCGCCGGGGCGCAGACGACCGAGATCCGCAGGTTCGGGGTTCGCATTTCGCCGCCGCCCATTGTTGCGGACGGAACCGCTCCCGTGGCGCCAATGCCGCCTCTACCTCCCGAGCCGCCGCTTTTCGCCCCAGCGCCGCCGGGCGTGTTGCTGCTCTCGGGGTTTGAAATTGGCGCGCAATTGCCGGACGGGCGCTGGCTGGTGATGCGCCAGGGGCGGAACTGGGCGGAGTTGAACTGGATCGGCTGCGCGGCGCTAGTGATCGGCGGCACGTTGACGACGCTCTCGCTGCTGGCGCTTGTGTTCGCGCGCCGGCTGACGCGCCCGATCCGCAATTTTTCCGGCGCGGTGCAAGCTGTGGGCGTCGATCCGCAAAGCGAACCAGTGCGCGAAGAGGGTCCGCGCGAGCTGCGCGGCGCGGCCCGCGCCGTCAACACCATGCAGGCGCGGCTGCGCGCCTTGATCGCCGACCGCACCAAGACGCTCGCCGCTGTCGCCCACGACATGCGCACGCCGCTGATGCGCTTGCGTCTGGTCGCCGAGAGCACGCCGTCCGAACTGCGCGAGCGCATGGCCAAGGAGATCGGCGAGTTGGAGGCGCTGGTGGCGTCCTTCATCGCCTTCGCGCGTGACGATCCCGCCGAGGAGGCCCGGGTGCGCATCGATCTGAGCGCCTTGCTGCAGAGCATCGCCGACGACAAAGCGGAAGCCGGCCGCGATGTGAGTTTCGAAGGCGAGGTGCGGTTGATCGTCACTGGTCAATCGCTCGGGCTGAAGCGTCTGTTCACCAACCTTGTCGATAACGCACTCAAATACGGAACCAGCGCCCGCATCAAGCTCGGGCGCGAAGCCGAATGGGTGACGATCGACATCGAGGACGACGGCCCCGGCGTGCCGACCGATCAACGCCAGGCGGTGTTCGAGCCGTTCGTGCGCCTCAATCAAGGCACGGGCGGGGCGGGCTTGGGCTTGCCAGCCGCCCGCTCGATCGCCCGCGCTCACGGCGGCGATATCGCCATCCTCGACGCCGCGCGCGGGGCGCTGCTGCGGGTGAGTTTGCCGGCCTGAGCACTCCGGCGGCGATAGAGGACGCCGAAATGGGAAACCACATCGAAGTGGCAGAATCTCGTCGAGCCTTTTCGCAGTCGGCCACGAACACCTTGGCATCGGCGCCGTGAAAGCTCAGCCGCGCGAGCGCTTTGAACACGTTGGCGGGGCGTACCTCCACGGCGGTGACGTTGTCGGTGAATTGGCGCAGCCCGATTGTGTGAATGCCTTCGAAACAGCCCACTTCGAGCACGCTCTTGCCGGCCAGCCCGATCATCTTGTCTAGTGGTCCGATTCCAACATTCGCATCCCGTTTCGGCCCGCTCTGTTGCGAATGTTGGAATCATAAGGACCACTAGCAAGTATAGGTTTCTAGTGGAGTTTATGGATTTGACATTCGCTACCAGCTTGCCGCTTACACCGGATGCGAATGTCAAATCCACTCCACTAGCATGATGATCCGCTTGTCGGGGATCGCTTGCAAAGCCGAGCGCTTGTGTTCGAATGTACGGTCGAGCATGCGCCCGTCCGGAAGCGCCGTGGCGGCGCGCCAGTCAAACGCCGCATTAGCTTCCTTGAGCACCTCGTCCGACAAGGTCAGTGCGCGAAAGTGCGCCATCATCCGTGCTTTCTGGGCCGTCCACACGCACCCAACCGCCGCAGGCAGCCGCTTCGGTAATAATGCGACCCCTGTCAAGCGCGCCAGGGCGGCGTGTACTGCTTTTGCGGCTTAAGCCCGCCCGAGTACGCGTCCGGCGACTGCGCCGAGCTTTGCGACTAGATCTGGATCGCGCGCGTCCGGCGCTGTGATGATGGCGGTGTCGAGCGTGCGCTCGATGCCGAGTGGCGAAGGCGTGCGCACCGGTCCCAGCAGGGGCGCTGCGCGGGCGATCAGCACGCCGGCTTTTTCCGCATTCGCGCGCAGCACCTGAAGCACAGCGGCGACTTCGACCTGGGCGTGCGTGGGATGCCAGCAATCATAATCGGTGACCATGGCCACGCTGGCGTAAGGGAGTTCGGCCTCGCGGGCGAGCTTGGCCTCGGGCATGTTGGTCATGCCGATGACATCGCAGCCCCACGATTGATAAAGCAGCGATTCCGCCAATGTAGAGAATTGCGGGCCCTCCATCGCCAAATAAATGCCCCCGCGCCGATACGCAATGCCCTCGGCGAAGGCCGCGCGTTCGAGCGCATCGACAAGCTTGGGGCACACTGGTTGCGCCATCGACACATGCGCAACCAGGCCCTTGCCGAAGAAGCTCTTGGCGCGCGCATGGGTGCGGTCGATGAATTGATCGACCAATACGAATGTGCCCGGCGAAAGGCCCTCGCGCAGCGAGCCGCATGCGGAAAAAGAGATCAGGTCGGTGACGCCCGCGCGCTTCATCACATCTATGTTGGCGCGGTAATTGATGTCCGACGGGGAGAGATGGTGGCCGCGCCCGTGGCGAGCCAGAAACACTACGTCTATGCCGTGCAACACGCCGCGGCGCAGCGCGTCGGAGGGCTCGCCCCAGGGCGAAGCGATGACTTCCTCGCGCACATGTTCAAGCCCGTCGATCTCGTAAACGCCGCTGCCGCCGATCACGCCCAGAACCGTACGCGCGGAGGTCATTGCCGACTTATTCCTCGCGCAGCGAACGCCACAGCGTTTGATTCAGCGGTTCGAGCAGGTATTGCAGCGCCGTGCGTTCGCGCGTCGGGATGACGATCTGCGCCGACAAGCCCGCGCGCAAGCGTCTCCCGCCGGCCTCGGAAAGCCGCGCCAATTCCTCGCGCGGCACCGCGACTTGCACGAGAAAATACGCCGATCCAGTGCGCTCGTCGGTAAAGCGGTCGGCCGAAATCTGGCGCACCGCGCCGTGCACGATGGGTAAGTTGCGTCCGCCGAACGCGGTGATGCGCACTTCGGTGGTTTGCCCCGGCTCCAGGTCGTCGGCATCGTCCGGGCGCACCTGCGCTTCGACGATCAATTCTTGCCCCTCGGGCACGATGTCCATCAGCCGCTCGCCTGGGCCCACAACCCCGCCAATCGTATGCACGGCGAGGCCGACGACCCTGCCGTCGGCGGGCGCGCGCAGGCGGGTTTGCTCCAAGCGCTCGCGCGCTCCGGCCAGCTGCGGGGCGAGCTCGGCCAGCAGCGCCTGGACCCGGCGTAGGGCCTCGTAGCGCTCCTGCTGCGTGGACGCGATCTGCGCGCTGAGCTCGGCGCGCCGGCCCTGCAACTCGGCCAGCGAGCGTTCAAGCGCCCGCACCCGCGTCAGCGGCGCCATTTCCTGTTCGGCGAGCGCACGCATGCCGGTGAGCTCTTCGCCCAGCAGCGTCTCTTGCCGACGAATGGAAGCGATTTCGCCAATATAGCCTTGGATGCGCGCGTCATAGGCGCTCCACGAGCCGCCGACGACCTCGCGCTGATGGCGTTCGAAGGCGGCGTCGGCGATGGCGCGGTCATCGGGCGTGAACGCCGCCCATTCGGGGGGCGCCACCAGGCCACGCGCGCCGCTTTGTTCGGCGGTCAACCGCGCGCGCTGCATCTGCAGATCCACCGCTTGCGACAACAGCGCTTGTTCCTGGGCGACAAGCTCAGGCGCGCCGAGTTCGACCAGCACTTGGCCGCGCGCCACACGGTCGCCCTCGGCCACCGCCAGGCGCGATACCACCCCGCCGTCGCGGTGCTGCACGGTCTGGCGGTTGCCAGACACGACCACGACGCCCGACGCGACGACGGCCGCGTCAAGCGGCGCGAAGCTCGCCCAGCCGCCGAAGGCGACAAAAAACACCCCCAGCGCGATCAACCCGGCCCGGATTTCGCCGCGCCCGGCATCGTCGCGCACGTCGGGTGGATCAAGCGCTTGAATGCTCATGGCCGGCGTCCAACCGGCTCGCCCGCAGAAGTCACGACCACCGGCCGCGGAGCCCCCGGCGGCGAGAGTTTGGCGGTAATCTGGTCGCGTGGCCCGAATGCCTCGATGCGACCGTCTTGGATGACCAGCAATTTGTCGGCGATGTTCATGAACCCGGCGCGGTGCGCCACCACGATGGCGGAAGCACGTCGTTCGCGCGCGGCCTTGAGTGCGTTAATCAAAGCAGCCTCGCCATCGGCGTCGAGGTGTGCGTTGGGCTCGTCGAGCACGAGCAGGACTGGATTGCCATAAAGCGCGCGCGCCAACGCCACACGCTGCGCTTGGCCGGCGGAGAGCCCACGTCCGCCGACGCCGATTTCGGCATCGTAGCCGCGAGGCAGGCCCAAGATCATCTCGTGCGCGCCGGCGGCGCGGGCGGCGGCTACAACAGCGCGGTCGATGTCGCCGCCGCCATTGGCGTCGCGGTCCGCGAAGCGGGCGATGTTTTCGCCGATCGTGCCTGAGAACAGGCCGACATCCTGCGGCAGATAGCCGATGTGGCGTCCAAGCGCATCGGGCGACCAATCGGTCAATTTGGCGCCGTCGAGACGCACCGCGCCTTGCTCGGGCGTCACCGCGCCGGAGACAGCGCGCATTAGCGTCGTCTTACCGGCCCCGCTGGGTCCAATGACGCCGACGATTTCGCCGGGCTCGATCCGGAAGCTGGCGCCCACCAGCAAGAAACGCTCACCATTGGGCGAGCGCACGGCGACGTTCTCTGCCGACAGCGCCCCGCGCGGGGAGGGTAGCGCGGTGTATTCGCGTTTGCCGTCCTGTGTACGCAGCACTTCGCGCAGCACCGCGTAGGCTTGACCGCCTTGCTCGAACTGGCGCCAGGCGCCGACGATGAGTTCAAGCGGCGCGAACGCACGCGCAACCAGGATAGACGCCGCGATGATGCCGCCGGCTGAAATTTCCTGTTGCAATGCAAGGTAGGCGCCGAGCCCCAGCGAGGTCGATTGCAGCAACAGGCGCGTGAATTTGGTGACGGACGAAAACACCGCAGTGCTGCGGCCAGAGGCGTGCATCGCCCCCGACATGGCCTCGCGCGCCTGCATTTGCCGGCGCACCAGCTCGTCTTGCATGCCGAGTGCGCGCGCGATTTCGCCCTGTGCGCTATCGCTCAGTTGCAGCGAGTACATGGCGCCGGAGGCCTGCTCGTGGGCGCGCAACAAACGGTGCGTCACCATTTGATTGACCAAGGCGATCACCACCAAGAGCACGCCGCCGCCGAGCGCCAGCGCGCCAATCCAGGGATGAATGATGAAGCAGACCGCAATATAGATTGGGGTCCAGGGCGCATCGATCGCCGCCACCGCCGGCGGTCCCGATACCGCCCCGCGCAGCGTGTCGAACTCGCGCAACACATGGGCCTGCCCCGCGGCCTGGCGGCCCTCACGCTGCAGCGCCGCCAGCAGCACATGTGGCGCCACCAGCCGGTCGAAGCGCTTGGCTAGCGCCGCCAACAGCCGCATGCGCACGGCGTCGAGAAAGGAAAGCGTGCCAAGGCTCCCCAGCAACACCACCGACAAATAGAACAACGTTAAGACGCCGCCGGAGGTCAGCACCCGGTCATAAATTTGCAGCATGTAGAGGGACGGCGCGAGGTAGAGCAGGTTCAGCGCGGCGCTGAACAAAATGACGTACCCCATGTGCCGCCGGCACGCGTCCAGGGCGGCGCGCAGAACATTCGTCTCCGCCCTGCCATTGCCGCGCTTGCTCATGTTCTCCGCGCCCCTCTTTGCCTGGAATTTCATAAGAGCATTATGCCCAATTCGCCAGTAGGCACGTCAGTTAAGGGCGCGAGCGCGGCACGCGCTGGCGATGGCGCCATCATCAAATCGGCGAATAACAAGAAATCGCCGAAGTCAGCCTGGTACTTTGGAGAGCGGGCTCAGCAGCGACCAGCCGATGAGACAAGGCGACGCTGGTGTGGCTGCGGCGCCGCATGACTAGCAACGGTATGGTTAGACGTGTGTGCCACAATCGTTTACAGGGCGCCCACCGAGCGCAATTTGGCCGCCCAGAAAAGCGCCCCAAATTGTGCTCTGGAAACGAGTTTAGCTATCCATTAAACTGTTGTTTATAAATTGTTTTATTTCTACACCGGCGGAGGAGCACAGGATTTTGGGGTTCGCTGATCGGTTGTTAAAGGCAAGGAAGGCCCTGGCCGGGTTCGCCGTGATGGCGGGCGCGGCGGGGCTTGGACTCGCCTTGGCCTGGAACGCCGGCCTGTTCGACGGCGACGCCCGCGCGGCGGCTGCCGCCCGCGCGGCGGTGCGCGAGACCGCGGCCCGGCGCGCCGAGCATTTGGCGTTTACCGAAGTTTACCTTGCCCATGAGGCGCGCGAACTGCGCGTCGCCAGCGGCGAGACCTTGGCCGGCCTGTTGACCCGCGCCGGCGCTTCGCGGGGGGAGAGCAACGCGGCTCTCAGCTCCATCAGCGATGTCTACGACCCGCGCCGGCTCAGACCCGGCCAGCCGATCAGCTTGTTTTTTCACCGCCAGGGCGAGCAGGCGCAGCTGACGGGGGTGGCGTTCCGCTCGGCCCCCGGCGCTTCGGTTACCGCCAACCGCACCGTTGCGGGTCAGTTTGCCGCGCGCGAAGTGCTGATGCCGGTGACATTCGAGATCGCCCGTATCGCCGCGGCGGTGGACACCAGCCTTTACGCCAGCGCGCTGAATCTAGGCGCGACAGACCGCGAGGTCGCCGCGCTCGCCGAAGCCTTCGCCTACGACGTTGACTTCCAACGTGACGTGCGTTCGGGCGACAAGTTCGAATTGGTGTTCGAGCGCTTTTACGACGATGAAGGCAACACCGTGCGCACCGGCGATTTGTTGTTCGTGGCGTTGGAAAGCCGACGCGGCCTGCGCGCGTTCTATTCGTTCCAACCGCCAGGCGATGCGCGCACCGATTGGTACGATCTCGACGGCAAGAGCGCGCGGCGCTTCTTGATGAAAACCCCGATTAACGGCGCGCGGCTCTCCTCCGGCTTTGGCGTGCGCCGGCATCCGGTGCTGGGCTATTCGCGCATGCACCGCGGCACCGATTTCGCAGCCCCGACTGGCACGCCGATTCTGGCCGCCGGCGACGGCACAGTGGTGCGTTCGGGGCCGTACAGCACCTATGGCAATTATATCCGCATCCGCCATGCCAACGGCTATGAGACCGCCTATGCGCACATGTCCCGCTTCGCCCGCGGCATGCGCCCTGGCGCCCGCGTGCGCCAGGGGCAGGCGATCGGCTATGTCGGCACAACCGGCCGCTCCACCGGCCCTCATCTGCACTATGAGGTGCTGCGGCGCGGCCAGCAGGTCAATCCGATGGGCCTACGCATGGCCAACGGACGCAATCTCGCGGGCCGGGCGCTGGAATTGTTCATAATCGAGCGCGAACGCATCGACACGCTGCGCCAGGTGCGCGCCGAACAGAGCCCGACGGATGCGGTCGAGACTGGCGCGGCAGCTGACGCCGATATGCGCTGAATCGTTCCCCGCCGACTCCAGCGGGAAGCGCGCCGGGGTCCAGGGTTCGGTCAAGCTCACACGATGCAATGCTGCCGGAACGCTTGACCCTGGCGCGCGACTTCGGCGCGTCCTGGGAAACTGTGATCGGTCGAGTTCAATTCTAGTTGTTGCGAGGTTCCAGTGTCCGACGATATAGCCGCCCCCGTCCCATACGACATTCCGGAAGGCTATCAGCTGCTCGATTGGCGGCGCGGATTTGGTCGACAACTCGGCCCGCTCTATCGCCGCCAAGGCGACGACGGCACAAGCATGGGTTTTCGCGTCGAGGAACGCCACACCAACGGCATGCTCAACGCCCATGGCGGCATGTTGATGTCTTTCGCCGACATGACCTGGGGCGGGATCGTCTCGGTGGAGACCTCGTCTTACTGGGTGACGGTGCGGCTCATTTGCGATTTCCTATCGAGCGCGCGGCTGGGCGACTGGGTCGAGGGCGCCGGCGAAGTGCTGTCAACCGTCGACGAACTCTATCTGGTGCGCGGTCGGGTTTGGTGCGGCGGGCGCGCACTGATGACCGGCACAGGTGTGTTCAAACCGATCGAGCCGCGCGACCCCCGACCCGGTGAAAAGGCTTATGTGGGAATAGGGAATAGGGACAAGCCATTCCCTATTCCCTAATCGCCATTCGCGGTTTACACACCCGGCGCAAGAGACGAGGAGCACAACATGGCGCAGACCGGCGCGCACGGACACATGGAAACTCGGGACCAGCGCGAGACTTTTCACGGCTTCCTCTCCGCCACGGTGTGGACCTGCGGCCTGATCGCACAATCGGTAGCGCTGTTGACGCTGGCCTTCGCCATCGGCGACGGCTGGTGGGCGGGCCTGCTCGCATTCGTCGCGATTGGCGCGGCGATCGGTTTCCTGTTCCGCATGTCGGGCGCTTATTGGGCCGTGCAAGTCGCGCTCTGGGTGGCGCTTGGGATTGGCGCCATGGTCAGCTCCGCGCTCGCCAGCATGATGGGCTGAGCCATTGCGCATCGCCGTTCTCAAGGAAAGCGCCCCTGGCGAGACCCGCGTTGCGGCCACACCTGAGACGGTGAAGAAGTTGGCGGCGCTTGGCCACGATGTTGTCATGCAGGCGGGCGCGGGTGCGCACGCCAGTTTTCCAGATGCACTCTATCAAGCCGCCAGCGCCAAAATTGCCCCCGATGGCGAGGTCAAAAGCGCCGACTTGGTGCTCAAAGTGCGCCGCCCCAGCGCGGCGGAGATCGCTGCGATGAAAGCCGGCGCTGGCTTTGCCTCGTTGTTGGAGCCGTATGGCGATGGCTCCGCCGTCGGTGCGCTGGCCAAGGCTAGGATCGATGCGCTGGCGATGGAATTCATTCCGCGCATTTCCCGCGCGCAATCGATGGACGCTTTGAGTTCGCAAGCCAACCTCGCCGGCTATCGCGCGGTGATCGAAGCCGCCGCGCTTTATAGCCGCGTGTTTCCGATGATGATGACGGCGGCCGGCACTATCGCCGCCGCGCGCGTCTTCATCATGGGCGTCGGCGTCGCGGGATTGCAGGCCATCGCCACCGCGCGGCGCCTCGGCGCCATCGTCACCGCCACCGACGTGCGCCCGGCCACCAAGGAACAAGTGGCTTCGCTCGGCGCGAAGTTCGTCGCGGTCGAAGATGAAGAATTCAAACAAGCCGAAACCGCCGCCGGCTACGCCAAGGCGATGAGCGCCGAATACCAAGCCAAGCAGGCAGCCCTCGTCGCCGAACATATCGCCAAGCAGGACATCGTCATCACCACGGCGTTCATCCCTGGCCGGGCCGCGCCGGTGCTGGTCACTGAAGCGATGGCGAAATCGATGAAGCCGGGTTCGGTGATCGTGGATCTCGCCGTGGCGCAAGGCGGCAATTGCCCTCTATCGAAAGCTGACCAATGCGTGGAGATCGCCGGTATCAAAGTGATGGGCTTTACCAATCTGCCCGCTCGGCTGCCGGCGGATGCGTCTTCGCTTTACGCCAAGAATTTGCTCGCGCTTTTGCCGCTGCTCACCGACAAGGAAACCAAAGCCTTCGCCCCCCACTGGGATGATGAAATCATCAAAGGCGCGCTGCTGACGCGGGGCGGGGCGCTCGTGCATCCGCATTTCGCACCGCAAAAAACAATGATTGGGGCGGCATGAGCAGGTGCGCCCTTGGACCGCCGGCGTCCCCGCCGTCGAACAGAGACGCCGGCGAGACGCCGGCGGTCCAAGCATGAACGATTCTGAATTCGCCGCGCGCTATTATGCCGCCTGGAACGGGCGCGATCTGGACGCGATCCTCGCGCTCTATGCCGATCAGGTCGAGTTCTCTTCCCCCTACATCGCCGCGCTTGGCTTTGGGGCGGACGGAATAATTCACGGCAAGGCGATACTGCGCGCGTATTTCCAAAAAGCGCTGGAGCGTGCGCCGGAGCTGAAATTCGCGCCCGAAAGCCTTTGCGTCGGCGCGCGCGGGCATACTTTGATTTATCGCAACCATCGCGGCGAACGCGCGGCTGAAGTACACGAGATGAATGCAATCGGTCTCGTTATCCGAGCCGACGCCACTTACGAGACAGCGTGAGGATAATATGGAGACGGTCGATCCGTTCGTTTTCTACCTGGCGATTTTCGTGCTGGCGATTTTCGTCGGCTATTACGTGGTCTGGTCGGTGACCCCGGCTTTGCATACGCCGCTGATGGCGGTCACCAATGCGATTTCCTCAGTCATTATCGTAGGCGCGCTGATAGCCGCCGCCGCGAGCGCTTCGATGGACGGCGGCTGGGTCGCCAAAGGCGCGGGCGCGCTCGCCGCGGGTCTCGCCGCTGTCAACATTTTCGGCGGCTTTTTGGTGACCCAGCGTATGCTGGCGATGTACAAGAAGAAGGAGCACGCGAAATGATGCGCCAACCTCACGACCGTCATCCCGGACGCGCGAAGCGCGATCCGGGACCCAGGGGCAGGCGCTGCGTCCTTCGATCCCCTGGGTTCCGGCTCTCGCTCCGCGAGGCCGGAATGACGTAGGTGCGGGGCGAGCTGTGACCACCCAGGAATGGCGCGCCCTCATCGAGGGTTATCTCGATGCTCGCCTCTCCGCGGAGGCGTTCATGCGCAGGTTTATCGAGGCGTGGGGCGCCGCCAAGGGTGCGCTCCCGCCTGCGATCGCCGCTTTGCAGCCGCCGGTCGAAGCGTTCGAAGCGGCGGTTGCGCAAGCTGGCGAAGAGGGCGCGGTCAATGACGATGAGCTGCGCCAGGCTTGCCAATGCGCGCTCGCCAATTTGCGCGAACAGCCGTCCGTCAGCGCGCACACCTTCGACCGCACCCGCGCGCGCGAGGAGATGGCGCGTTTCCAGATCAGCGCGCAAAGCGTGCTTGGGCTTGGCTGTCTGATTGGCCTAGTCTGGATCGCGCTCTGCCTGCTGCAAATCAATTATGTGAGCGTTGAGATTCAGACCGTACTCGGCTGGGACCCGTGGCCGTCTGCGGTGATGGGGTTCTTTTTGGCGTTCGTGCCGATCCTCGGCAACGTACTCGCGTTCCTGGGCGCGACGCACCAGGGATGGCCCGATTGGCTCGCCGCAATCGCGTTCTTCGCCGCCCCGGCGGTGACGTTTTTCTCCGGCTGGTCGCGCTGGCGGCGGCGTGGACCTAGGGGCTGACGTGAAATCTGATTTGGCTTCACTGTTGTATCTGGTATCCGGGGTGCTGTTCATCCTTGCGCTGCGCGGGCTTTCGAGCCCGGAGAGCAGCCGTCAGGGCAACACCTACGGCATGATCGGCATGGGTGTGGCCACCGCGGTGACGCTGGCCTCGGTCGATTTTGACTCCACTACGCTGGGGCTCATTGGCGGTGCGGTACTGATCGGCGGGTCCGTCGGCGCGTTCACGGCGCGCCAAATCAAGATGACGGCGATGCCGCAATTGGTGGCGGCGTTTCACTCGCTGGTTGGCCTTGCCGCGGTGGCGGTGGCGGCGGCGGCGTTCTATGCGCCGGAGAGTTTTCACATCGCCACACCAAGCGGCGCCATCAAGATGCAGTCGCTGATCGAGCTTTCGCTCGGCACCGCGATCGGCGCGGTGACTTTCACCGGTTCGGTGATCGCGTTTGCGAAACTCAACGGCAACATGTCGGGCGCGCCGATCATGCTGTCGGGCCGACATGCGATCAACATCGCCATCGCGCTCGCCATCGTCGCAGTGATTTTCATGATGGTGGCCGACGGCGGGCGCGAGGATTGGCATTTCTGGGCGCTGGCGGGCTTGTCGCTGCTGATCGGCGTGTTGCTGATCGTGCCCATCGGCGGCGCCGATATGCCGGTCGTCATCTCGATGCTCAATTCCTATTCGGGCTGGGCCGCGGCGGCGCTCGGCTTCACGCTGGAGAACGTGGCGCTGATCATCACCGGCGCGCTGGTGGGCTCATCGGGCGCGATTCTTTCTTACATCATGTGCAAGGGAATGAATCGCAGCTTCATCTCGGTGATCTTGGGTGGTTTCGGCGTTGCGGAAGGAACAGGGCCCGCGAGCGCGGTGGAAGCGCGCCCGGTGAAGCGGGGCAGCGCCGAGGACGCGGCTTTCATCATGAAGAACGCCAGCAAAGTAATCATCGTGCCCGGCTACGGCATGGCGGTGGCGCAAGCCCAGCACAGTGTGCGCGAATTGGCCGATATGCTGAAGAAAGAGGGCGTCGAAGTGAAATACGCCATTCATCCTGTCGCCGGGCGCATGCCCGGGCACATGAACGTGCTGCTCGCCGAAGCCAATGTTCCTTATGACGAAGTGTTCGAACTGGAAGACATCAACAACGAATTCTCGCAAGCCGACGTCGCCTACGTCATCGGCGCCAACGACGTGACTAATCCCAGCGCGAAAACCGACCCTAAAAGCCCGATCTACGGCATGCCGATCCTCGACGTGGAGAAGGCCAAAACCGTGCTCTTCATCAAACGCGGCATGGGCTCTGGCTACGCCGGCGTGGAGAACGAGTTGTTCTTCCGGGATAACACCATGATGCTGTTCGGCGATGCGAAGAAGATGACGGATGAAATCGTGAAGGGGCTGTGATAGATTGGCGCAATGACCAAGGATGAGGCTCTCCGCCGCCTGACCGAGTTAAAGCCATGGCTCGCCAGCCAAGGCGTGACGCGCTTGCGCCTGTTTGGCTCGACGGCGCGGGACGAGGCGCGCGCGGATAGTGATGTCGATCTGCTGGTCGATTTTGATCCCATGCCGGGCTTGCGCTTTTTCGCGCTTGAACGTGAGATCGGCGCGCGCCTGGGCGCGGAAGTGGAGCTCAGCATGGAGGGCGGGCTCAATCCCATAGTCAAGTCGCGCGTCCTGGCCGAGGCCGTGGATGTCATCTGACGCCGACCGCGCCGCGCTCGTGGAAATCGCCTTGGCGATTGCAGATATTCAAGCCTTCACCAAGGACGTGCCGCGTGATCGCTACCTTGCCGAGCGTGAGAAGCAGATGGCCGTGGCGATGGGCCTCGTCGTGATCGGGGAGGCCGCCAATCGGTTGAGCGCCGCCACCCGCGTCATGGCGCCGGAAATGGATTGGGCCGCCGTTGTCAGCCTGCGCAACCGCATCGCCCACGGCTACGGATCGGTCGATCACCGCTTGGTGTGGAGCATCGTCGAGACGGAAATCGATGCGCTGGCGGTGCTGATCGCCCGCCTCGCCGAGCACGGCGCGTGATGGTGGTTTGGCGACGCGAAGAAGATGACGGATGAAATTGTGAAGGGGCTTTAGCGCTTTTCCAGCCAGTCGAACACGTCGTCGATCCACGTAAATGGATGACTCAGGTTGCGCCACTCGCCGATTTCAGCCCGCAGCCTCGGTCTAAGGCGTTGCCAAAGTGTACGCAGTTCCTCGTTGTCCCTATCTTCCTGCTGGCTAGATCCCAGATTTCCGCCTTGGGAGTGCCTGTTTGCGCGCGCTCTGTTGGCGTTGATCGCAAGTTGCATCAGGCGTGTCAGGTCGGCTTCAAGGTTTGGATCAAAAATAAGGATCGCGTTGTCGCAAGCAACGAGAATGTCTCGCTCGTCCTCGTCTGTAACAACAAGGGAAAGGCCCCCAATCGTTCTGCTGAGATGAAGGTAGACTTCGATCTGGTGTTTCAAAATTGAAGCCCGAGTTTGTCGTCGGGTGGCGTCCCACTGCAGGTATGCTGTAATTGCGGCGGCCGTCGCCGCGAATCCAGCGACCGTAGCAGCGATCGCCGACCACCAATCCGCTGGTGACGCCTCGCTCACTCCGCCGCCACGCTCCGCTTCAGCGCGCCCGCCGCCTTCATATCCGCGTAGAGCGCTTCGGGGCTTACGTCCCAGCCATTGGGCCAGGTTGGTGCGCCGTCGTCGAGGAAGGCGCGGGCGATGTAGGCTTCGTCCTGCAGCGGCGCGGCCATTGGGCCGGGGCGTTGCTTCACGCGCGCATAGTCCCATTCCCCGGTCATGCCGTCGGAGAATTCCACCCAGAAACTGTGGCCGCCTAGATGGCGGAGCGAAGTGACTGCCACGATCATTCGAGGCCCTCAATATATACCATGTCCTCGCCCTTTTCCATCCGGGCCCAATTGGCGGCCAGTTCGGGGCCACGCTGCGCGATCCAGTCCTGCACCAGCCGCGTTGCGGGCAGCGGTAGTTTCCCAGAAAGCAGTGCTCCCGTCGCGATGTCGAAACGCGCCTTGAATTCATTGTACTTGGCGTGAATGTGCGCTGGACGGTGATCGTCAAAAAACATCTGAATCGAGATACCATAGAAATAAGAGATTCTCGGCATCGGGCTCCTCCAGAGTGCCGGTTTAGGGCGTGCCTCACTCCGCCACCACCCCATGCGCGCTGAGCTTCGCCGCACCAAGGGCTAACGCCGCTCCCGGAGCGCCGGGCTTCCAGCCGGCATACGGTGACCGCAAACCCCCAGGCCTGGGTCGGTTCGCAACACCGTATGCCGGCTGGAAGCCGGCGCTCCGATGTTGTGCGCTACCAGATCGTCACCCGCTCCGCCGGGGCGAGATAAAGCGCATCGCCTTCCGCCACGCCAAACGCCTCGTACCAGGCATCCATGTTGCGCACGGTGCCGTTGCAGCGATAGAGCGCCGGCGAGTGCGGGTCAGTCAGCACTTGGTTGCGCAAGGCTTCGTCACGGATGTTTTGGCGCCACGCTTGCGCCCAGCCGAGGAAGAAGCGCTGATCGCCGGTGATTCCGTCGATCGTCGGCGCCGCCGCTCCGCCGAGCGAAAGCTGATAGGCGTGGCGCGCCACTTGCAGCCCGCCATTGTCGCCGATGTTTTCGCCCAGCGTCAGGCGTCCATTGACACTGATGCCTTCGAGCGGCGTAAACCGATCATATTGTGCCACTAGTTTGTCGGTGACCTGGGTGAAGGCGGCGACGTCGCTTGCGTTCCACCAATCGCGCAACACGCCATAGGCATCGGACTTGGCGCCCTGGTCGTCGAAGCCATGGCCCATTTCGTGGCCGATCACCCCGCCGATGGCGCCGTAATTCACGGCTGGGTCGGCGTTGGGATCGAAGAAGGGCGGCTGTAGGATCGCGGCGGGGAACACGATCTCGTTGAAGGTCGGATTATAATAGGCGTTGACCGTTTGCGGGGTCATGAACCACTCGTCCTTGTCGGTCGGACGGGCCAGGCGCGCGAGATCGAAATTCCAATCGAACACTTGCTGGCGCTTGTTGTTGCCGAACGCATCGCCAGCGCGGACTTCAAGGCTCGCGTAATCGCGCCATTTGTCGGGATAGCCGATCTTGGGGCGGAAGGTGGCGAGCTTCTCGCGCGCCTTGACTTTGGTTTCGGCGGACATCCAACTGAGCTGATCGATGCGCTCGCCATAGGCGCGGCGCAGATTCTCCACCAGGTCGCGCATCTGCGCCTTGGCTTCGGCGGGGAAGTGACGCTGCACATAGATCTGGCCGATGGCTTCGCCGAGCGAACCATTGACCGCTTGCACCGCGCGTTTCCAGCGTTCGCGCTGTTGCGGCTGACCGTTCAGCGTCTTGCCGAAGAAATCGAAATTCGCATCGTCGACCGCGCGCGGCAGCAATGCGGCGTTGGCGGTCATCAAGTGGAAGATGAGATAGGCGCGCCAGGTCGCCACCGGACTCGCCATGAACAGGCGTGCGAGCGGACCCATGGACGAAAGCTCGGCGATCACCACTTCCTCGACATCAGCCATGCCGGCGGCCTCGAAGCCGGAATCCCAGGGGAAGCGCGGCGCCAGGGCGCGCACTTGCGCGCGCGTTTTCAGATTGTAGGTGCGCTCGCGATCGCGCCGATCGGCGATCGGCCAATGGCGCTCGGCGATTGCGGTCTCCAGCGCCATGACGCGGCGCGCCTTCACCCCGGCGCCAGATTGGCCCGCGAGCGTCAGCAAGCGTTCGACGTGGGCGACATAAGCGGCGCGAATTTGCGGGAACTGCCCATCGGAGCGGCGGTAGAATTCGCGCTCGCCCAAGCCAAGGCCGGCGTGGCCCATATTGACCAGGTAGCGTTCGGGGTTGCGGTCATCGAGGCCGACGAACATGGCGATGGGTGAATTCACCGAAATGCCGGGCGAGGCGATCAGCCGGACGGTTTGTTCGTGCGTACGCAGCGCGTTGATCTGATCGATTTCGGGTTGGATCGGCGCGAGCCCGGCAGCATCAATCGTGTCCTGGTTGAGGAAGGAATTGTAATAATCGGCGATCTTCTGCTGGATCGTGCCGGCGGCGCCGCCGGCGAGGGCGACTTCTTCGATAATTGTGCGCGCATCGTTATCGGATTTCTCCCGCAGCATGTCGAACGTGCCCCAGCGCGTGCGATCAGCGGGGATCGGCGTGTTGGCGAGCCAGGTTCCGTTGGCATATTTGAAAAAATCGTCGCCGGCTTTGACGTGGAGATCGCGGGCGGCAAGATCAATTCCAAACGAACCGATGGCGGCGGGCGGACGCGCCGGGGCGGCCGGCGTCGGCGCTGTCGGCGCCGCTTGCGTGGCGCAGCTGGCAAGCAGTGCGATCGACGACGCGCCAATAGCGCGACGGGTCAAGGCAATCATATCTTCCCTCCAAATGCTGGTGTTTTCATTCCGCCGCAGCGAGCTTGCCGCGGCGACCCCCATAGAGCCGGGTATAGAACCCAAACAAGCCGGTGGTCACCCGCTTGATGTCGATGCCGATCATGTAGAAAGCGGGGGTCAGGATCAAGGTGGCGGGCATGCACAATAGTACGCCGAAGGCCAGCGAAAGCGCCATCGGCTTCAGGAATTGCACGATGGCGGCGTTTTCCAGCAGCATCGGCGCCATGCCGACAAATTCGGTCACCGACGTCAGGAAGATCTGCCGGAAGCGCGAGACCGAGGCCTCGACAATGCCGCGCTCGGCCCGCACGCGCATGATTTGGAAGCTCATCGCTTCCAGTGCCTGCGCCCGCTCACGGTGCTCGCTGGCGTCAAAGCGCATCTGGCTCGACGAACGCAACTCGATCGGGCCGTTCTCGAAGCCCGATTGCGCCGATTGCAGGATCAGCTCTTCATGCACTTCGAGATCCGGCGCGATCGCCACGTACTCGAACATCTGTCCCTCGGGACCGGGAACATCATGAACAATCCAGCCGTCTTCCTCGGAAGCGACCGGATTGCCGGCCCGCTTCGAACGCAGCGCGAAATAGCCGCGGATCTGGTTGCAGCGATCGACTAGCACGACGTTGTCGTTCACCACCACGCCGATGGCCGCGATCACCCCTAGCCAGGAGAACAGCGCGAAGCTGGTTTGGAAAAGCAAGTGCCCGACGCTGGCGCCGACGATCGCAAACGGGATCACCGACAAGATCATGATCGGCTGCGCATAGGAACGGAACGTCACCGCGAGCAGAAAGTAGATGGTGGCGAACGCCAGCAGCATGAGCCGTCCAAGCTGGGCCATGAATTCGGCCTGCCCCTCGGCTTCACCGATGGCGCGGCGGGTGATCGAGGTGTAGCGGGCTTCGAAGTTCGGCCAGAACTCGCGATCGAGCGTACGCATGATTTGTTGGCGCGCTTCGGCGTTGACCAGGTCGGCGGTCACCAAAATCGAACTCATGCGCTGACGCCGGTCGAGGCCGGTGACGCCGGGCGCGAATTCCCAGGTGGCGACCGCCGCCAAGGGAACCTCGCGCCCATCGTTGGTGCGTACGCGGAAGCTGCCGAGGCTCTCCAGCGTGCGGCGGTCGTCGCGCGGGTAGCGCACATAGACGCGCACATCGTCGCCTTCACGAGGCAAACGCTGCACTTCCTCGCCGAAATAGGCTTGGCGCACTTGCCGGGTGAGATCGCCCAGCGTCAAACCAAGCTGCTCGGCGCCCGGCAGCAACTGGAATTGCAATTCCTCAATCGCGGAATCGAGACTGTCGCGCACGCTGGTGACGTCGGAAAATTGCAGCAGACGTGCTTTGAGGTCTTCGACCGCGGCCTCGAGGTCTTGCTTGTTCTCGCCCATCAAGGCGAGATCGATGGCGGGTGACCCGGCCCCGGAGAGCGAGAAGCTGATTTCGTCGGCGTCGGGCACTTCGCCGAGCAATTCTTCAAGCCGTTCGGTCACCTTGCGCGAGCGCAGCTCCGGTCGCGTTTCCGGCGGGGTCAGGCCGACATAGGCGGTGATTGTGTTTTCCTCGATGGATTGGCTCCAGGAACGAACGACGCCGCGCGACATGGCGCCAGTGTTGGGGTCCTCAACCGCGTTTTCCGTGGTTTCCTGTTCGAGCGCGCGGCGCGCGGCGTCGAGCTGCTCGGCCACTTGTTCCATGCGCGAGAACGGCGTTGTCTGCGGCAGCGAGATGTTGGCGATCATGAAATCGCCCTCGACTTCGGGCATGAAGGTTTGCTTCACCCGCCCGGATGCCATCAACCCAATGGCGAGCATCATGACAACCAGGAAAACCGCCCAGGTGAGATACCGCATCTTGACCGCGGCGCGCACCAGCGGGCCGTGCAAATTCCTCGCAACCCAGAGCACCGAGTTTGCGGAGCGCTGCTGCAACCGCATCAAGCGGCTGCCGATGCTGTCGCCTTGCGGATCTGGCTTTTTCACGTGCGCCAAGTGCGCCGGCAGAATGACGAGCGATTCGATCAGTGAGAAGATCAAGGTCGAGATCACCACGATGGAGATGACGCGGGTAAATTGGCGTACATCGCCCTCCAGCAGCATCATCGGGCTGAACGCGATCATGGTGACGAACACCGAGGCTACCAGAGGCTTCAGCACCATCTGGGTGGCAAAGATCGACGCATCGACCCCCGTGTGCCCGCGTTCGGCCCGCTCATAAACGGATTCGCCGACGATGATGGCGTCATCGACCATGATGCCGAGCACCAACAAGAAGCCGAACACGCTCATGAAGTTGAGAGAAACGTCCAGGTACGGAAGAATGAAGAACGAGCCAGCGAAGGCGGTCATCACACCAAGTGTAGACCAGAACGCGACTTTCGGGTGCAGCGTCAGCAACAGCAGCACGAATATCAGGAAAAAGCCCTGTCCCGCGTTGGAGAACAGGATCCAAAGCAGCGAGTTGTAGTCTTCGGTTTCGTTGTAGATGGTGGTAATCTGCACGCCGGTGGGCAGCTCCGCGCGCGTCTCGGTCAACGCTTCCTGGACCGCCTTGTTGGTGTCCCAGATGTTGAAGCGGTCGGCGGTCTGGATCGAGATGATCGCCGAAGGCTCCCCGTTCATTCGCGAATAGAGGTTAGTGTCCTGGAAGCCGTCAATGACGGTGGCGACATCGCCGAGGCGCACGGCCCCGCCGTCCGGCGTCTGGCGGACGATGATGTTCTCGAAATCGAGCTGCGTGTCGGCAAGGTTGCGCGCCTGCAGCTGGAAGGTCCCGTCGGCGGTGCGCACCGCGCCGGCCCCGAGATTGAGTGAATTGGCGCGGACCGCGCGCGCCACCTCCTCAAAGGTGAGGCCCCACGCTTGCAGAGAGGCTTCCGACACTTCGATAGAGACTTCCGGCGTGCGCACGCCGACGACAATGGTGTTGGCCGCGCCGGGCAGCAGCGAAAGGCGGTCGCGTAGACCCTCGGCGGTGTCGCGAAGGCTGCGTTCATCGACGCTGCCGTGGACGCCGATGATGATCGACCAATTGCGCCCGACTTGGCGCGCGACGTTGATCGGCTCCATGCCCTGGGGCAAGCCGCTGATCGCATTGACGCGCGCGCGCACTTCCTCGGTCATCGCGTCGATATCGGCGCCCGGATCGGCGGCGAGCCGCAGCCAGCCAAAGCCTTCGCCCGAGCGTGCGCGCACCCAATTGACGTTGTCGAGATCGGCGGTTGCTTCCTCGACCCGCACGATAACCTGACTTTCCATGTCCTCGGGACTGGCGCCTGGCCAAACCGCCTGCACGAACACGCCGTCGTCGCGTCCGGCCGGCCAGAATTCCTTCTCCATCAGGTTGAAGGAGAAGATCCCCGCGACCACACAGAACAGCATCAGCAAATTGCCGGCGACGGGGTTGCGCGCCCACCAAGCGACGAGGCCTTTCAGCATGTGATGTTCCTTTTCCTCCCCCGTTCACGGGGGAGGTCCGAGCAAAGCGAGGGGAGGGGGAAATACCGGCAGATTGCGGCGCTTCCCCCCTCTGTCAGCCCGCTGCGCGGCCTGACAGCTCCCCCGTAAACGGGGGAGCGAAGTAAGATCCCCATCATGGGCGAATATCCAAGTCCGGCTGCGTGGCTGGTTGCGCGGGCGCATCGCCGGCGCGGTCGATCGGGGTTACTGCCATGCCTTGGCGCGGCGATGTCAACACCGAAACGACGACCCGCTCTCCATCCGCGACGCCCTCCCGGAACAGCACTTCATCGGCGGTGGTTTGAGCGGCGCGCACCTGGCGCACATCGACGGTGTTGTCGGGGCGCACGACATAGACGAACTCGTTGCGCTTGAGCGCGCTGCGCGGGGCGGCCACGAGGGTCTCGCGGCCCGCGCCTTCAAGCCGCGCCGACACGAACATGCCCGGCGCCAGCGGGGCTGAATTGCGTGCATTGAAGGGATCGCGCACTTCCACCACGCCGTAAACCAGGCGCGTGCGCGCATCCATGGCCGCCTCGGTGCGCACCAGCCGGCCGTCCCAGGTGCGGATGCGCCCGCCAGTGACGGTAGTGACGTGCGCGGCTGGGCCGGGATTGGCGCCGCCGGCGGTAAAGCCAACCGGAATACGCAAGGACGCGAGGTCGGCATCGGTCAAGGGCACACGGATTTCCATGGCGTCGGTGGCGAACATCACCGCCACCGGCACGCCGGGGCCGACATAATCGCCGACATTGGCGCGCCGCTCGCGCACGCGCCCGGTGAACGGGGCGGTGACATTGGTGCGCGACAGATCAAGTTCGGCCGAGCGCAGGCCGGCTTGTGCGGCGGCGAGTGAGGCGCGCGCTTGAGCCATTTGCGGTTCGCGCACCGCTAATGGTGGAGGCTCGCCGCGCCCGAGCGCTTGCCAATCTTGACGCGCCAGTTCGCTTTCGGCTTGTTCGCGCACCAGACCTTCCTCGGCCTGCGCCACTTGCGCGCGCGCGCGCGCGACGGCGAGCCGGTAATCGGCGTCTTCGAGGCGGGCCATGGTCTCGCCTTCGGCAAACGCGCCGCCATCGACGAATTTGGCGCTCGCCCACACCATGCGGCCGGCGACCTGCGAGGCCAGCGAGGCTTCCACGCGCGGGCGCGCTTCGCCTTGTACGTTGATGGAAATGGTGGTCGGCCGCGCATGCGCGACCGCAAACTGCACCGCCTGCGCGTGCGGCGCGTCGGTTTTCTCCTTCGCCTTGTCGGGGAATATGATCATCAATGCGACCACTAGCGCGCCGCCGATAATAACCACGAGCGGCGCGGCGAACACCGCGGCGCGGCGCAGCGTGCTCCATAACGGCGAGCGCGGCTTTGCTTCCTCGGCTTGCGTCATCATGTTGAGATCCATCTTATTCATCGGCGGTTTCCCTGCCTTGGTCGATGCCGCCTGTCCGGGCGCCCCCGCCCAGGGCGACATGATAGGCGATGCGGTTGGCGACGCGAGCGGCGCGCGCCGTAATAAGCCCACGCTCGGCGTCGATGCGCCTAGTGTAGGCGTCGATCAGCTCGAACAAGCTGGCGACGCCGCGAGAATATTCGCGTTCGGCGAGATCCTGGGCGGCGCGCGCTTCCTCGGCGGCGGTGGCGAATTCGCGCTCGCGCACCGCAAAGCTCTGGTCGGCGCTGATCGCCGCCTCGACCTCACGCCAAGCGGCGATCGAAGTGCGCACATATTCGGCTGCCGCCGCGCGCCGGTCGGCGACGCTGGCGCGCGATTCGGCGAACAACGCGCCGCCTTGGAAGATGGGCATGGTGAGGCCGGCGACGAGGTTGGAAACCATATTGGCGCTATCATCGATGTCGGCGATGCCTTGGCCGCTATTGCCGGCCGAGCCTGTCAGCGTCAGCCGCGGCAGCATCGCCGCGCGGGCTTCATGGATGCGGAAACCGGCCGCGCGCATGCGGTCCTCGGCGGCGAGCACGTCGGGGCGGCGTTCAAGCAGGTCCGCCGGCGCGCCGGCGGCCGTGAGCAACAACAAGCGCGGCAGCTCACCTTCGGCGCGAAGCGCGCCATCAGGGTAGCGGCCCATGAGCTCTTGCAGGCGCCGCGCCGAAATCAGCAGCGCGTCCTGCGCCTGCGCCTCGAACGCGCGCGCCGATGCGACTTGGCTGCGGGCGGTGCGCAGCGACAGCGAGGAGATAATGCCGGCCTCGTAGCGGCGCTGGGTGAGGCCGAGCGCACGCTCGCGGGTTTGCAAATCCTCCTGGGCCAGCGCCAGCAATTGCTGCGCCTCAAGCAGCGCCACCCACGCGCTGGCGGACTGGCCCGCGACCGACAAGCGCGCGCCATTGAGATCCTCATGCGCCGCGTCGGCGCCGAGGTCGGAGGCCAATGTGCGGGCGGCCAAGCGGCCCCAAAGATCGATCTCCCAGCTGGCGACGACACTCGATGTCATCACTTCGGTTCGCAAGCGTTGGCTTGAATTGGCGATCGGTGTTTCGGTGCGTGACCCATCCAGGTTGATGCCCAGGCTGGGTAGCCATGACGCACCGAAAACGCCGCGCGCGCGCCAGCGGGCCGCACGATAGCGCGCTTCGACGATTTGCAGGTCGGGGCTCCCGGCGAGCGCCGCACGGGCTAACATCGACATTTCGGGTGAATTCAAATCGTCTAGCCATGTGGCTGCTGGCGAGACCGCAAGTTCCGCGGCGCCGTCGAGGCCAATCGCGTCGGCCGCTACATAGGAATCGGGCTCGGGCGGCAAATTGCGCCCCGCACACGCGCCCGTGGCGACCACAAGGCCCAAACCCATCCAAAAGCGCGCGCCGTGCTTCATGTTCCCTCGCTGCAGCGCAGCTTTAGACGACTGACCTATCGAAAGTCAATAACAACATCTTGATATTCGATAATTCACACGGCGTGTTCGACTGTCGTCGCCCCGTTTGCATTGGGTATGATGCCAAGAGCGGGACAATTGGATGCGCGCGGCCTAAAGGCGGTGGCGATGCAGCGATTCTTGGCCGGGCAATGGCGATGGGACAGGGCCCCTGCCGTGGCCTGGGCGGCTGCCGCGCTCGCCGCGGTCGCCGCTTTGATCGCGTTCGCCACTCATGCGATTGCCGCCTCGCTCATTGTCATTGCGGCGGCGGCTTGCTCGTGGGCGGCGACCGAAGCGCGCCGTTTTATCATTTCGCCAAGCCGGGGTGAGCACATCGACTTGCTCGGGCTCGCGGCCTTAGCCCCGCTGTTGGAGGCGCTGCCCGATCCAGCGCTGATGATTGATGCGGAAAACCGCATCGCCGGTTCCAACGCCGCCGCGCGCGAGCAAATGCAATTCGAGACGCGCGGCCAGTTTCTCACTTCGGTGCTGCGTCACCCCGATGTGTTGGAGGCGGTGCACGCCGCCGTGCACGACGGCGCAACGCGCATGGTTGAATACGAATCCAACGCACAGGTCGAACGTCACACCCGCTGCTACGTGGCGCCGGTGAATTGGGGTGAAAAGCGAGCGGCCATGCTGGTTTTCCACGATCAGACCGCGCACATCAGCACGGAACGGATGCGCGCGGATTTTCTCGCCAACGCCAGTCACGAACTGCGCACCCCGCTCGCCTCGCTTACCTTGCTGATCGAAACCATTGCCGGTCCAGCCCGCGACGACGCCGTCGAGCGAGACCGCTTTTTGGTTATGATGCAAGTTCAGGCCGAGCGCATGCGCCGGCTGATCGAGGACCTATTGTCACTCTCGCGGATCGAGATGGACGAACACGTGCCGCCTTCCGACCGGGCCGACCTGGCCGCCGTGGCGCGCGAAGTCGCCGACGCGCTGGCCGGCGTGGGGCGCGAGCGCGGCGTGCATATCGCGCTGACGCTGCCGGACCAGCCGGTCACGATTGTGGGCGAGCGTTTTCAACTGGCCCAATTGGTGCAGAACCTGATCGACAATGCGGTGAAATATTCCTCCGCCGGCGGCGAGGTGAGCGTCGAGGTCGGCGCCTCGGGCGACCGCGAGGAGGTGATCGCCCTGGCGGGTCGGCGCTGGCAGGAGGCCGGGCGAATCGCCCTGCTCAGCCCACCAAGCGCGGCCAACCGCTCTTATGCGTTTGTCAGGGTTGAGGATTCCGGCCCAGGCATCGCCCGCCGCTTCCTGCCGCGGCTGGGCGGCCGCTTCTTCCGGGTCGAGCGCGACATGGGCGATGAGCGCGGCGGCACCGGCCTTGGCCTCGCCATCGTCAAGCATATCGTCAACCGCCACCGCGGCGGCTTCCTGGTGGAGAGCCAACCGGGGCAGGGTTCGGCGTTCGCGGCGTACTTGGAATTGGCGGGCGAGGATTGAGTTTGCGCATGGACAATTTCACATCAGTGTCATCAAACACCGCTATGAGCGGGCGCGCTGGGAGTGCGGTCGGCGATGATCGCGAAGAGGTGTCGGCAATGGAATTCTCTGCCGGGGCAGCGCGGACGGCGCCGGCGCTGGCGATGACAGCGCCGTTGGTTAGCGCACATGCTAGCGCAATCGTTGCGGCGCCGACAAAGGTGAACGCGCGCGACATCAACGTGTTCTACGGCGACAAACAGGCGCTGTTCGATGTCTCGCTCAAGGTCCCCGACCGCGCCGTCACCGCCTTCATCGGACCGTCGGGCTGCGGCAAGACGACGTTCTTGCGCTGCATCAACCGCATGAACGACACCATCGAGGGCTGCCGCGTCTCCGGTTCGTTGCAGATCGAAGGCAAGGACGCTTACGCTCGCAACGTCGATCCGGTAGTCTTGCGCACGCGCGTTGGCATGGTGTTTCAGAAGCCAAATCCGTTCCCGAAATCGATTTACGAAAACGTAGCTTACGGCCCCCGTATTCACGGCATGGCCAAGACCAAGGCCGAGATGGACGACATTGTCGAGGGTTCGCTGAAACGGGCAGGCCTGTGGGAAGAAGTCAAGGATCGACTGGCCCAGCCCGGCACCAGCCTATCCGGGGGTCAACAGCAGCGCCTCGTCATCGCCCGCACCGTGGCGGTCAATCCAGATATCATCCTGATGGACGAGCCCTGCTCGGCGCTGGATCCCATCGCCACCGCGAGGATCGAAGAGCTGATCGACGAGATGCGCGAAAATTACTGCATCATCATCGTCACCCATTCGATGGCCCAAGCCGCGCGGGTGTCGCAGAAAACCGCGTTCTTCCATCTGGGCAAGCTGGTCGAGACCGGCGCGACGGAAGAAATTTTCACAAATCCGCGGGATTCGCGCACCCAGGATTATATCACCGGCCGGTTCGGTTGACGCGCACCGGAAGAGCAGCAGCATGACCGAACATACCGTCAAAGCGTTCACCGAGGAGCTCGATGCGTTGACCCAGGAGGTGGCGCGGATGGGCGGGCTGGCCGAAACCGCGATCAACGACAGCTTGGCGGCGGTCATTCGCCGCGACACCGAATTGGCGCAAAGGGTGATTGAGCGCGACGCGCGCATTGACGCCGCCCAGCGCGAGATCGAACGCCGCGCCATCAAGCTGTTCGCGCTGCGCCAGCCGATGGCGGGTGATTTGCGCGTCGTGCTCACCGCCTGGCGCATCGCCGGGGAATTGGAGCGCGTCGGCGATCTGGCCCGCAACATCGCCAAGCGCTCGCTGATCCTCAATCAGTCCGAACCGATCGGGCTCGCGCGCAGCGTCGAGCGCATGGGCAAGCTCGCGGCCGCGCATTTGAAACAGGTGCTGGACGCCTATGCCGCGCGCGATGTGCAAGCCGCCATCGGCGTTTGGTTTCAGGACGACAATATCGACGCCCACTACAACAGTCTGTTCCGCGAGCTGCTCACTTACATGATCGAGGACCCGCGTACGATCGGCTCGTGCACGCACTTATTGTTCATCGCCAAGAATATCGAGCGCATCGGCGACCATGGCACCAATATCGCCGAATACATCCACTTCCTGGTGACTGGCGAAGAGATCGCAACACAACGTCCGCGCGCGGATGCGGACGCGTCGGCTTAGAACGCGATCATGACCAAACCAACGCATGTGCTGGTGGTGGAGGATGAAGCGGCCCTCTCGCAATTGTTGAAATACAATCTCGAGAAGGAAGGCTATCGCGTCAGTCTCGCCGCCGATGGCGAGGAGGCCCTTGTGGTGGCGGATGAAAGCCAGGTCGATCTGGTCGTGCTCGATTGGATGCTGCCCAAGGCGCCCGGGATCGAAGTGTGCCGCCGGCTGCGCGCGCGCCAGAACACCCGCAATACGCCCATCGTCATGCTCACCGCGCGTAGTGAGGAGTGCGACCGCGTGCGCGGGCTCGATGTCGGCGCCGACGATTACATCACCAAGCCGTTCTCGATGGTTGAACTACTGGCGCGCTTGCGGGCGGTGATGCGGCGCATTCGTCCCGCGCTCGCCGATGACAAGATCAGCTGTGGCGACATTGTTCTGGACCGGGTGTCGCACCGGGTGAAACGGGGGTCGCGCGAAGTTCATCTCGGCCCTACGGAATTCCGCATTCTCGATCATCTGATGCAACACCCGAGGCGTGTATTCAGCCGCGAACAATTGCTCGACGCGGTGTGGGGCTCGGACATTTATGTCGAGGCCCGCACTGTCGATGTGCATATCGGCCGTCTGCGCAAAGCGTTGGTGGTCGGCGATGAAATCGACCCCATCCGCACCGTGCGCAGCGCCGGGTATTCGCTGGACGTGGAGGGAGCGGAGGCGTAGGCGCGAGGCGGCGCGACCGGCGAGCAGGTTGGTTGCGCCGCTCTCAAATCTTCCCCAAGCACCAGAGCAGCACCGCCTTCTGCGCATGGATACGGTTTTCCGCTTCGTCCCAGACCGCGGATTGGCGCCCGTCGATGACTGCGTCGGCTACTTCCTCGCCGCGATGCGCCGGCAGGCAATGAAGGAACAACGCGTCCGGCAGCGCCGTGGCCATCAGCGCCTCGTCGATGGCGAAAGGCGGGAACGCCTCCATGCGCTTGTCCCTGTCGTCATCGCCCATCGACACCCATGTGTCGGTCACCACGACATCGGCGCCGCGCGCGGCGGCGAGTGCATCGCGTCCCGCGATAATGTCCGCGCCGGCGGCGCGCGCGGCGGCAATCTCCTGATTTTTTGGGGCGTAGGCCGCAGGCGTGGCGATGCGCAAGCGGAAGCCGAACTTTGCCGCGGCGTGGATAAAGCTGGCGCAAACATTGTTGCCATCGCCAATCCAAGCGATGGTCTTGCCGGCGACATTTCCCAAGCGTTCCTCGATGGTCATCAAATCGGCGAGGATTTGGCATGGATGTGAAGCATCGGTGAGGCCGTTGATCACCGGAATTTCCGATGCTTCCGCGAAATCCAAAACGTCTTGGTGATTATTGGCGCGCAGCATCACCGCATCCACCATGCGTGAGAGTACACGCGCTGTATCCGCCACGGTTTCGCCGCGACCCAATTGAGTATCCGCCGCGCTCATGACCACGCTCGCGCCGCCCAATTGCCGCATTGCCATTTCGAACGACACACGCGTTCGGGTCGAGCTTTTCTGGAAAATCATCGCCAGCGCGTGGCCATCAAGCGGGCGGTCTTCGTCGGGCTTGGCTTTTGGCCAGCCCGCGCGCGCGGCCTTGCCGCGATGGGCTTCATCGAGCATCGCTCGCAGTTCAGCTTTTGCCAGTGGCGCGATGTCGAGAAAATGGCGGAGGGTCATTTTTGGACCGCCGGCGTCTCGCCGGCGAGGACGCCAGCGGTCCAAGGGGTCCGCATCACGCGCTCGCCTGCACGCTCTGCGCCGTCAGCGCTGCGTCGATCGTCTCGATCACCTGCGCAATTTGCGCTTCGTCGATGATGAGCGGCGGCGCCAGGCGCAGCACATTGTCGCCGGCGACGCCCACCAGCACTTTGCGATCGCGCAGCGCGCCTTGGATGGGCTTGGGATCGATCTTGAGTTTCAGCCCGCGTAACAGCCCCTTGCCAGTCACCGCGACGACGAGATCGGGATGGCGATCCCTCAATCCCTCCAGCGATTGGCCGAGATGGTTGGCGATTTGGTTGACGTGCTCGAGCAAGGCCGGCTTGGAGAGTTCGTCGTAGCAGGCGTTGCCCACCGCCATCGCTAGCGGATTGCCGCCGAAGGTGGTGCCATGCACGCCCTTGACCATGCCCTTGGCCGCTTCGCGCGTGGCCAGGAAAGCGCCCAGCGGAAAGCCGCCGCCGACTCCTTTTGCGACCGCCATGATGTCGGGCGTCACGCCCGACCATTGATGCGCCCACATCTTGCCGGTGCGCCCGGCGCCCGATTGCACTTCGTCGAAGATGAGCAGGAAGCCCTTATCATCGGCGAGCTTGCGCAAGGCCCGCAAATAGTCATCGCTGGCCGCGCGCACGCCGCCTTCGCCTTGCACCGGCTCGATGATCAGCGCGGCGGTAGTTGAGCCGACGACTTGTTTGACCGCATCGAGATCGCCGAACGGCGCCTGGATGAAGCCCGGTAAGCGCGGGCCGAAGCCATCGAGATAGCCTGGATTACCCGAGGCGTTGATCGCCGCATAGGAACGGCCGTGGAACGAGCCTTGGAAGCCGATGATATCGACGCGTTCGGGGGCGTTGTTGGCGGTGTGATATTTGCGCGCGGTTTTGAGCGCGCCCTCGATCGCTTCGGCGCCTGAATTGGTGAAGAACACGACTTCGGCGAAGCAATCGCGCACATATTTCGCCGCCAGCTCCTCCTGGCCCTTGACCTTGAACATGTTCGAAGTGTGCCAGAGCTTGCCGGCTTGCTCGTTCAGCGCCTTCACCAAAACCGGCGCGGCGTGTCCCAAAGCGTTCACGGCAATGCCGGCGATGCAGTCGAGGTACTTGTCGCCCTTGTCGTCCCAAATCCAGCAGCCTTCGCCGCGCACGAAGATTTGCTCGGGCGGGGAATAGACTTGGAGGAGCGGGCTTTCGGCTGCTGGCATTCGGGGTCTCGCTAAAAAGAGAGGCGCGGTTTTGAGCCGTGCCGCGTGTAGGGTCAAGCGAACGTGCAGTAATTCAAGCGCTAACCCCACTCCCCTCGCGGGGAGGGGGTTTCGCGCGTACTGCTGCGGCGGTATGTGCAGCCCATGAGAAAAGATCACATTACCCCGCGCGGCGATTTGCATCGCATAGTTCACAAATCCGTCGTTCTGGAAGGTAACTCGCTGGGCGACCCCGCCGAGCGCGAGTTGCTGGTTTGGACACCGCCGGACTGGAAGCAGCAAGAGGCGCTGCCGCTACTGGTGGACCTCAAGGGCTATTGGAGTTCGGCGCTGGCGCACGCCAATTGGCAGCCGCACGGCGAGAACGTGCCCGAGCGGTTGGACCGCCTCGTGCACGAAGGCATGGCGCGCGTGATCGTTGTCTTCCCGGATTGCTTCACCAAGCTCTACGGCAATCAATATCTCAACAGCGCCGGCTCAGGCCGCTACGCCGATTACCTCTGCGAGGAAATCGTGCCGTTCGTGGAGGTAAAGTTCGGCTGCGGCGGGCCGGGCAAGCGCGGCGTGTTCGGCAAATCCTCCGGCGGCTACGGCGCGGCTTGGCACGGCATGAACCGCGCCGATTTCTGGAGCGCCATCGCCATCAATTCCGGCGACATGGGCTTTGACGCGCTGTTTATTCCCACGTTGTTCGATGACCTCGAATTGCTGCGCAAGCATGATTATTCGATTGAAGCTTATGTGCGCCATGTCGAGAGCCAACCCAAGCTCGGCCACAAGGACCGTATGTGCCTGATGGATCTGGCCATGAGCGCCTTCTACGATCCCGACCCCACGCAATTTCGCAACATGCGCCTGCCGCTCGATCCGCACAGCGGCGAACTCATCCCCGAACGCTGGGCCAATTGGATGAAGCACGATCCAGTGATGATGTTCGATGCGTTGGGCGAAAATCTGCGCAAGCTAAAGCTCGTCTACATGGATTGCGGCGCCGTGGACAATTTCCGCATTCAGTACGGCATGCGGCGCTTTGCCAAAAAGCTGACCGCCGCCAGCATCGTCCACACCTACGAAGAATTCGAAGACGACCACATGGATGTCGATTATCGCATGGATGTGTTCTTGCCGGCGCTGGCGAAGGCGCTTTCGGCTTGACATTTCGATTTATTGTGTATACATAAAATGCCCAAGCCGCCGCCCGGATTTGAGTGGGGCCAAGCGAAGGCCGCCAGCAATTGGCGCAGGCGCGGCGTTTCGTTCGCGGATTCGCAGTGGTTTGATTTCTAAGGCGCGGTCCGAACCGAAGATTTGCGTTTCGATTGCGGCGAGACGCGCATGTTTGCACTGGGAAGAATTCGGAGAACTCTGCATGCCCTCGTCTTCACCGAGCCGAGCCAAGAAACGGTCCGCGTCATCAGCCTCCGCAAAGCCACCTCGCATGAGCGCGCGACGTACTTTGCCGCCGGGGGTCAGTGAAGAAGCGGCGCCGTTCGATTCGGACGATCTGCCGATGACGCCGGAAATGATCCGCAATTTGCGCCCCTTCAGCGAGGAGGAAAAAGACCTATGGCGTCGCGCGGTGGAACGCGCCCGCGGTCGCCCGCCGGCGGCAAATCCCAAGCAAGCAGTCAGCATGCGCCTCGACCCCGACGTGATCGCGCACTTCAAGCAAGCCGGCCCCGGCTGGCAAAGCCGCATCAACGCCGCGCTGCGCAAGCACGCGAAACTGGGGCGGAAGTAGCGTTAGATTCGATTGTTGTACAGAGCCCTCTCCCTCCCAAAGGAGGGAGAGGGTGGCGCGCGTTCAGCCATCAGCATGCGCCTCGACCCCGACGTGATCGCGCACTTCAAGCAAGCCGGCCCCGGCTGGCATGGCCACATCAACGCCGCGCTGCGCAAGCACGCGAAGCTGGGGACGAAGTGATGGATGGCTTCGGTCAACAGCCCCGCTAACTCCGCAACCGATACCCGCTCTTCAGCATCGCCCAGCAGCCCCAGCTTAGCGCCAGCGCCAGGCCGCCGGTGACCAGCGCGCCCAGCAGCAGCGGCGCGTCGGAATGGCCGATGAAGCCGTAGCGGAAGCCGTCGATCAGCGAGAAGATCGGGTTGTAGTGCGAGATCGAGCGGATCGGCTCGGGCATGGCGCTGGTGGAATAGAACGTGCCGGACAAGAATGTCAGCGGCACGATGATGAAATTGGTCACCGCGGCGAGGTGATCGAACTTGTCGGCCCACACCCCGCCCAGCAAGCCGATGGCGCCGAAGATCACCGACGCGACGAGCGCGTAATAGACAGCGACAAGCGGCTCTGCCGGCACAATGTTGGCAAGCCACGCCACCGCGATCAAACTGGCGAAGCCGACAAGCAATCCGCGCGCGGCCGCGCCGACGATGAACGCGATGGTAAGTTCAAGCGCCGACAGCGGCGGCATCAGAAAGTCGCAAGCATTGCCTTGCACTTTCGCGATGACAATCGACGACGACGAATTTTGAAACGCGTTCGATAAAATCGACATCATCACTAGGCCCGCCGCCAAGCCATCGGCGTAAGCGCGCTCGCTGCCTGGCCAATTGCCTCCCCGCAACACCAGCCCGAACACCATCATGAACAACAGCGTCTGGATCAGCGGCGCGAACACGGTCTGCGCGCCAACTTTGATAAAACGCTGCACCTCGCGGGCGATCAGCGTCCGCAAACCCAGCCAATTTACTGGCCCATAGCGCCGCGAGGCGATGGCGGTCTGAATGCGCGCGTCCATATCGGGAACGGCCCTTTCACATATTGTTAACGCTCATGGGCCGGGCAATTGCCCGGAGCAATCCGCTAAGCTTCGGTTTGCGCGAAAAATTACGCCGCGAAAAGCCCTGGATAAGGCCTGGATATGTTCTGGATAAGCGGCTTCGAGAAAGTGGATAACCCCATGATGTAGTATTTAAAGTGTGACATAGACGCTATACGTTGACAAGCTCGCCAGAAAGGAGGCTAATGTCTTACCCGCATTAACGCGGGCCATGGGCAAGGGGGCTTGAGCTATGGGTTGGAGTGAAGAACGAGTCGCGCTTTTGCGCAAGTTGTGGGCCGAAGGGCTGTCAGCTAGCCAGATCGCGAAACAATTGGGCGGCGTTACTCGCAACGCGGTGATCGGCAAAGTACATCGTCTGGGCCTGGCCGGCCGCGCGACGCCGTCGCGACCCGCAAAGCGGCCGGTGCGTGCGGCTCGACCGCGCATCATCGGTCCGACCGCGCCGCGTCTGCGTCCGCCATCGAGCATGCCGCATGTGGTGATCCCCGATCTTGAGCCGCTCCGGTTCGAGGACGGCAAGGCTGCCAGCGTGCTTACGCTTAATGAGAGCATGTGCAAATACCCGATCGGCGATCCAACCGACGCCGATTTCGCGTTCTGCGGCCGCCGCGTGGCGGGCGGGCCTTATTGCCACGATCACGCCCGGCTCGCCTACCAACCGAGCCAGGCCAAGAAACGCCGCACCGGCGAGCCGGACGAACTCCGGCGCATGTTGCGCCTTGCGGCGATGTAGCATCCTCTCCCTCGCGACTTGAACGCCGCGGCAAATGCGCTGCGGCGTTTTTATGTGCGCCGGTTGTCCATTAGTTTACTTCGCGATCGATCAGCACCGCCAGAAACAAAGCCGGCCCGCCGTGCGCGGTCCAGGCGTGGCTGATTCCGCGTTGGATGACGATCTGGCCGGGTTTCAGCCGGGTTTCGCTGTCGTCCAAAACCAGCGAGGCCTCGCCTGAAATCAAACAAATCACATCGAGCGTGTCGGTCTGGTGCATGGCCGGGTGGCGCGCTTGATCGCGCAGATGATCAGCTGCCCCAAACTCGGCGAAGCGTTCGCGCGCGGCGGCGTTGATGGCTTCGCGCGATATGCCCTCCGGCGGCGGCTCGATCACGAACCAGCGCACTTTTACGTGGGCTGTGTCCGGCGAGAGGATGGGCTTGGTCTCGCCACGCTCGCGAACGTCCTTGGGATCGAGCGCGCCGCCAAGCGCTTCATGCCAAATCTCGTAGAGCCCGCCCAAACCCGGCGCGCCGAGTGCGCCAGAAGGAGGTCCGTCGATCACCACGAGCGAGCGGCCGTCGGCGCCATCGCCAGTGACGACGCGGCGCATGGCATTGGCGAACGCGGGATAGCTCATCTCAATTCACGAGGCGCGATTGGTGCGGGCTGTCGAGCGCGAACAGCGGCACCGCGATGTCGAAAGGCTGGCCATTGTCCAGACGCAGCATGGAATAAGCGCCCATCATCATGCCAGAGGGTGCGGCCAAGGGCGCGGCGCTGGAATAACGAAAACTCTGCCCCGGCCCGATCACCGGCTGCTGGCCGATGACGCCGGGTCCGCGTACTTCCTGGGTCAGGCCGTTTTCATCAGTGATGCGCCAGAAGCGGGAAACCAGCTGCACCGCGTCGGGGCCGCAATTCTCGATCTCGACGGTGTAGGCCCAAACGAAGCGGCCTTGGTCTGGCGCGGATTCCTCGGTCAGGAAGTGTGGCTCGACCCGCACCACGATTCCAGCTGTTTCTTGTTCGTACATGTAATGAGCCTAGTCCCGCAGGCTCGCTAGACAAAGCCCGCAATGCACGCCAGCAAGCAGGCATGTTCAAATTGGGCGCGCACGCTTGTTATCTCCTCCCTCTCTACCCTCACTCCGGTGGGGGGAGGGGGCGCATCGGAAAGGCTTCGCCGCCATGACCACCAGCCACGGCGTGCTCTCCGACAGCGAACTGAAGCGCGCGATCGGCCAAGGTTGGATCGGCGCGGATACGCCGTTCCTGGACGACCAGATTCAGCCGGCCAGCTTGGATTTGCGCTTAGGCGAAATGGCTTATCGTTTGCGCGCGAGTTTCCTGCCCGGCGTCGGCGCCAAAGTGCGCGATCGGCTCGACGACGAACTGGTCATGCACAGAATTGATTTGACCGGCGGGGCGGTGCTGGAAACCGGCTGCGTCTATCTCGCGCCGGTGCTGGAGGCGTTTTCGCTGCCGCCGCACCTTCACGGCGCCGCCAATCCCAAAAGCTCCACTGGACGCATTGATGTGTTCACGCGGCTGATCGTCGATGGCGCGGCTTCCTTCGATCATATTCCCGCTGGCTATCACGGCCCGCTCTGGGCCGAGATCAGCCCATGTACATTTTCAATTCTGGTGCGCACCGGCACCCGCCTCAGCCAAGCACGCTTGCGCCGCGGCGTCCCCCATCCCAAGCGCGAGATCGATTTCACCATGGACCTTGCGCTCGAAGGGCCGGTTGGGTTTCGGGCCAAACGCCATTCCGGCGTCATCGACGTCGATATTGTCGCCGGTTACGACCCACGCGATTTCTGGGAACCGATGGAAGCGCGCAAGCGCCGCGTCGTGCTCGATCCCGGCCAATTCTACATTTTCGCGTCAATGCAAAACGTGGTCATCCCCGCTGACGAAGCCGCCGAAATGGCGCCGATCCGGCCCGAGCTTGGCGAGTTTCGCGCACACTATGCCGGCTTCTTCGATCCCGGATTCGGCATTGCGCCGAACGAGGGCCGCGCCGTGCTGGAAGTGCGCTCGCGCGATGTGCCGTTCTTCGTCGAGGATGGGCAGCCGGTCGGCAAGCTGGTGTTCGAGCCGCTGTCCGGCCCGGTGGCGCGTCTCTATGGTGAGGCCGGTTCAAACTACCAAGGGCAAGGCCTGAAACTGTCCAAGCACTTCGCGCCGTGGCGCTAAGTTACGGCGTGCGTGATGCGATCCAGAACGGCCTACAAACATCTGGAAGCAGATGTAGCCAAGTCGAACTACAAGTGGCTACAAGGCGCCGTCGGGACCGCGAGGAATAAGGACAAGCCGTGAGGAACAACCTATTCGCAGTGCTCCGGGCGGCCGTTTTGGCGGGGGTTTGTGCGGCGTGCGCGGCGCCGGCGACGCCTTCGCCAGCACCTGGCCCGGCGCTGTTCGTCGCGCGCGACGCCGATTCCACGCTCTACATTTACGGCACGATCCACATCCGCCGCGCCGGTGAACCATGGGGAAGCCCAAGTGTGGAGGCCGCGCTGGCCGCGAGCGACGAAATCTGGACCGAGTTGGAAATTTCTCCCACCAACGATGCGCTGACCCAGCAGCTCGCCACCCAGCTCGGCGCCGCGCCGGCCGGACGCGGGCTTTCGACTTGGCTGTCACCAGAGCAAGCCCAGCGCCTCGCCCAGACGGCGCGGCGGCTCGGTTTGTCCGCGCAAGCGCTTGAACCGATGCAGCCTTGGCTGGCCGGTCTGGTGCTGGCGCTGATCCCGGTGGTGCGGGCCGGTTACGACCCGGGAGCGGGAGTCGACCGCGCCATCGATGCTTACGGCGACGCCAACGGCAAGCGCATGCGCGCGTTCGAAACGCCGGCGCAGCAAATCGGCTTTCTCGCCGAGCTTGCCCCGGACGTGCAGTTGCAGATGTTGCTGGAAGCGATCGACGAAACTGAAGCCGGACCTGCCGCGCTCGACGAAATGAGCGCGGCCTGGGAGCGCGGCGAGTTGGAGGTGCTGGAGCGCTTGCTAAACCAAGAGATGCGCCGCGATTATCCCGAAATGTACGCCGCGCTGATCACAGCCCGGAATAATGCCTGGGTCGCGACACTGCTCGACGAGTTGCAAGACTCGGGCGTGGATTTCGTCGCCGTGGGCGCGGCTCATATGGTGGGAGAAGGGGGGCTGGTGGCGCAATTGCGCGCCCGTGGCGTGGCGGTGGAGAGGGTTACCCGCTAAGATCCAGCGCGCGGCCGCCCTAGATCTTGTGGCAAGATCGGCGCGGCGGCGAGCCGGACACATTCGTACCGTGTCCTGGTCGGAAAACCGCCCAGGTGGGCGCGGAAGGGGACAGGCATGGATTTCAAGAGCGCGATCTTTCTGCTGGGCGCTATCGGCGCGTTAGGCGCCTGCGCGACGGGGGACAACGACCGCAACGAGCCCATTCGCGCCTTGCTTTCCGCGGATGTCTTGATGCTGGTGAGTTTTGACGCCGATGGCGATTTGAGCGTGAGCGCGGGCGAAATCGATGCGGGCCTGACGCGCGAGTTCACCCGCGCCGACGTGAACCGCGATGGCCGGTTGCAGCCGATTGAGTTTCAGAATTGGTCGAACCTCGTTCTCGGCGGCAGCCAATTGGGACCCTTCCGGCTCGATTTCGACCGCAACGTCGATAACGCGATCATGCGCGAGGAGTTCAACGCCGAAATCCGCGCCCGCGTGCGCGACTACGATGCCGACGAAAGCGGCGCTTTGGCGCGCAATGAATTCATCCGCCTCGTCGGCCAAGCGCGCCCGCCGGCCGAGCGCCGGCGGCCGCCGACTCCCGCCGTTGGCCCAGGCAATTGAGGCGCTGTAAGTAAGCTAAGGAGGAATGATCATGCGCAAGATGTTATTCGCCGCCGCCGGCGTCGCGGCCCTTGCCGCCGCAGGAATAGCCATTGCGGAAGAAGGCGGTCAATGTGGCCGCCACCGCTTGTTCGAGGCCGCCGATTCCAACAGCGACGGCGTGTTGACACGTCAAGAATTTGACGCCGGCCGCGAGGCGATGTTCGCGCGGCTGGACGCGGACCATGACGGCCAGCTCTCCCGCGGTGACCGCCGCCGCCATCACGGGGCCGGAGCGCGCGGCGCTCGCCACAACGATCATGGGCGCAATTCCGACGCCAACAATGACGGCGCCATCACACGCGAGGAATTTCTCGCCCGGCCGCTGCAAATGTTCGCGCGGATTGATTCAGATAGCGATGGGGTTATTTCGGCGGAAGAGCGCTCGCGCCGGCGCATCGACGCTGACGGCGACCAGCGCGTCTCGAGCACTGAGTTCGCGGCGCGGGGAACCTCCCTGTTTGAGCGCCTTGACGCCGACCATGACGGACGCGTGACCCGCGAGGAGGCCGCGCGAGGACGCCGCCACGGGCGCGAGTAAAATCGGCCCTTCGCTGACCAACATTACCGTTCCTCGGCCGCGGCGTGCGCAGCGTGTCCGGGGAACGTGTCCGTTCTCCTGAAATTGCTCACTAAAGGGGAGTATAGCCTTTCCCAGCCGACGGACTGTATGGATTAACCTGCAATTGGCTCTGGCAAAGTTAAGCTCAGGGCTAAGCGGCGGGGGTGGGGAAGCATGCGTGGATGGGTGGTTTCCTTCGCGACGCTGATGGCGGCGGCGCCGGCTTCGGCTGAAACCTTGGCAGAGGCCATGGTTTCGGCGGTCGAGTCTAATCCGACCCTGGCGGCGCAGCGTCAGCGCCTCAGAGCCAGCCGCGAAGCGTTGCCGCAAGCTTGGGCGGAAGCCCTGCCGCAAGTGTCAGTTTCCGGTCTGGCGCTCGCCAGCGACCGCGATGGAGATGCGCCCGGCGCGGACACTGGCCGGGTCGAGACCTGGTCGGCCTCGGCCAACGCGTCGCAATTGCTGTTCGGCTCGGGGCGCGTGCTCGCCTCGACACGCGCGGCGCGCGCGCAAATCCGGGGCGCGGTCGCCGACTACGATTTTGCGCTGCAAACGCTGCTGCTCGATGTGACGCGAGCTTATGCCGATGTGCGCCAGGCAGACGCCGTGGTCACCGCCCGGGAAACCACAGTGTCCAATCTTTTTCGTTTGCTCGAGTACGCCCAAGCGCAGTTCGACGCCGGAATCGTCACCCGCACCGACGTGGCGCAAAGCCAAGCACGGCTGGCGCAAGCGCGCACGCAATTGGTGCTGGCGCAAGGTGCGATGGCCGCCGCGGTGCAAGCTTATCAGCGGCTAGTCGGCCATCCGCCATTGGGACTTGAAACGCCGCCGCTGACGCAAGGCTTGCCCACCGACCTTTCGATCGCACTTGGCAATGCCGGCCGCGACAGTCCGGTGCTGCGCGGCGCCGACGCCGACGCCGCGCTCGCCGACGCCAATGTCGACGTCGCCGCATCGTCGGGACGCGCGCGGGTGACGCTGGAAGCGGGCTTCGCTCAGGGCGCGGCTTTCAACAACGAGGTCACCGAAACGAACACCGATTCCGTCGGTGTGCGCGTGATTGTGCCGTTGCTGCAAGGCGGCGCGATCCGTGCGCGTACGCGCGCGCAACGGGCGCTGCGCGCGGCCTCCAATCTCGACCTCGCCGCCGCCCAGCGCCTGGTGCAGGAAAGCGTCACCAATTCCTGGACCGGCTTGGCCTCGGCGCGGGCCGCCGTCGAGTCCGCGCGCGAACAAGTAGAGGCTTCCGAACTTGCCTACGAAGGCGTGCGGCTGGAACAGGAAACCGGCTTGCGCTCCACTGTCGAAGTGCTCGACCAGGAACAGGATTTGCTGACCGCGCGCCTTGCGCTCGCGCAAGCCGAACGCGACCTCATCGTCGCCGAACGCCAGATGCTTGCCGCTATCGGTGCGCTGGCGCCGCCAGAGCAACCGGCTAACGAGGGGGCGCTGCGTAGCCGCTAGAGCCCTTCCCGAAAAAGTATGCGCGGTTTTTCGTCAGGAAGCGCGACCAAGCAGGGAATCTAGCGCGCGGCCAAACGCACAGTAAGCCATGGCCGGAAAGGGACACTCGCCCGCCAAGATGCCTTAGAGGGCAACAAGACCTTGCCCCCCGCTCAATCTAGATTTATTAATGTTAACCAATGGGTCTGGGGGCCCGGTGGGGGTCAACAATGGTGCGAGTGGGACGACGTACGGGCGCCTGGATTAGGCTTTCCCAGCTGCTGGCGGGCGCCGCCATCATTTCCGCTTGCCAGACGACGCTTGGGGCTAATGCCGAGGCGGCCCCTCCCACGCGCGCTCACTGCGCGCGGGAGTCGGCAGATTTCATTACTCGCGTCGGCCAACTTGATGACCCAAGAAACACCGACCCCGTTCTCAGCCGCTTCGCCGGGGACTGTTTAAACCAGGCGGAGGCAGGCCGCCGGGGACGTCCACAAATCAACGCCTACTTCCATGCCGGTTGGGCATACAGAATCCTCGGGGATCGAGAAATCGAGCGCCGCGCGGCGGCCTTGTTCCCGCCCGGCTCGCCAATCCCTTCGCGGGTTCAGCTTGAACCGCGTCCCGACCCCACACTTCGGCAGTTGAGTGAAGCTGCGCGAACTCTCGTAATCGCCGCGAATATGGACCCCCAGTTCGCGCAAGCGGGCCTCGAACTCGCGCGGGTCTATCGCCTGCAAGGCAAATACGACCTCGCATGGGGGCAACTCGACTTGCTTGAAGGACGTCCGGGCGTGTCGCGTCTGGCCGTCAAATACGAGCGCGCCATGATCTATCTGTGGCGTGATCGCGCTGACCGGTACGATGAGGCGCTGGTGAATCTCCGTGATTTCTCCAGCTCCAATCGTGACGAAGATTATGTTCTAGTTGATCGCGGGCGCAGGCAGCTTATCGCGCTCGCAACGCAGCTTGGCAGCGACGCCATGGCCGTCACCCCGCCGACGCCTGAGAGCGTGGATCGCGCTATAGAGGTGTTGCGATTAGCTAGAGACGCCGTGGAGCCAGATCCTGGGATCATGGGCGCCGCCAGGACTTCCCAAATCATAGTCGATTTCGCCACCGCACAATTGCGGAAGGCTGGCCTGACCGGTGAGGGACGCGCCGCGGAATTCGGCTGCGCCGCAGGCATGGCGCAAATTTCGCTACTCTTGCAAGCAAAGGACAATTTCGAAAGGGCCCTTGAGATACATGCTTCACCCGACGCATTTTGGGGGGCGGGCTGCGCCATTAGGGCGATCAACGCAACGCCAATCACCGGATCAAGCGCATTGGCTCTAGCCATCGTTAGCTTCGACCGCGCCGTGGTCGATGATCCGAACACCACGCCGGCTAATAGGGTCCGAAACCGCCTCGACCAAGCGCGTGCTCTGGGCGCCGCGCAGCTGTGGCCCGAGGCGCTGCGGGCCTTCGAGAGCGCATTGCGACTTGAAAGCCGGGAGGACCGAGCCGCGCGCCGGGCCGCCATCCGTGTCGAGATCGCCAGGCTTCATTTGCGGAACGCGAACATCGAGGCTGCTGTGCAGCGCAGGGAGGATGCGGTGCATCGCGGGTTGGTTGGCGATGAGTTGACAAATATCGCGTTGCCTGGCGCGGACATCACTCACGCGCTCGAGAGCCTGCTCGCCGCGATCGCCGACGACCCCGACCATGCAAATGCCTACCTCCTGCAGGGGCAAATCAGCCTTTTTCGACGCGAGTACAGGGATGCCCGTAGAGACTTGAATCACGCCCTGACACGGTCAGCAGCGCCCAGCGAGCGGCAGCGGCGCACGGAGGCCGACTACTATCTGAGCTTGAGTGAATCATGGATGGAGCAAGACTACCTCGCCGCACGACCGCCCAGTGGGCCTCGTGGCAACGCTGCGGCGGCTGTCCTGCATGCCGACAATGCGTCCGACGCCAACCCGCAGAATGCGGCATATCGCAAGCAGGCGTGTATCGCGCGCATACTCTTTGGGAACATCAGTGACGGTCGGGTCTATTGCACGCCTGACGCGGCGAACGCCGCGGACCCGGCGGCGTTGTTGTACGAGGGCATGTATTTTCTGCGCGCTGCCTATCGCAAAAATGGCGCGCCCCAGCAGAGCGACTGGGGACGCGCGCTTGCCCGGTTCCAAACCGGGTTGGACAGTCTGGCAAATTCAGGTCCGGAGGCGGAGTTGATACGGGCAAGGTTGGCGTACGGACGGAGAACCGTGCAATATTGTTTGGGCGCTCAATCAGCCGATCCCGCCGCCCTCCGCGACCCGGCGGCAGCGCCGCACCGCCGTTTTTTCCTGATCAGTGGGATTTCGGGTTGCCGGCCGGGCCGGTGATGCGAACTGGAGGGGTGAATTAGATGCCGCGACGGGATGAAGAATCTCCCTCAGGGCTGCCGCAAAGCTGGAGCACCGCCGGCCAGCCGATCGCCATTTACACCGGCCCGCCCTACGAGCCGGAGGCGGCGATCGCGCGCGGCGCAACCGGTATTGGCGTATTGCTCATCGTCATCGCGGTTCTCGCACTAACCCTCTGGCAATTCTACGGCACGTGGACGGCGTTCGCGCAACTCCAGCAACAAAGACGGATAACCGAAGCGGCCGCGGAGTTCACCGACTACAGAGACGAGTTGGAATCGCAGGTCGAGCGAATGAACGGAAACCCGCGCTTGGTGCTCAACGCGCCGAAACCTCACCTCTTGCAAGAAGCGATCGACAGAAATCGGGACGCCTATGACGAGCGGTGCGCGCGCATCGCGCGGCGCGAGCGCATCGCGCAGCGCGAGGTCGCCCGTTGCATTTCGAGTACAAGCCCATAACGGGCCTGACGCCAGGAAACTGGAGACGTTGGTAATGGCAAGCCGGGACGAGGAACCAACAGGCTGGCACGGCGACGACGGCGGCGAGCGCATCGGCATTGCCGAGCCGCGGCCCCGCGCCAATGTCGGAGCGGCGGCCGCGCGCGCCGCGTTGAATATCACGCTGATCCTTTTCTTGATGGTCATGATGGGCCTGTTGGTGAGCGCCGTCGCCGCCAAGCTGTGGTTCCAGGAGGAGCTGAAGGACGAGCGGGAGAGAAATACGCTTGCGGCCGTTCAGGTCGTGCAATACCGCGACGACTTGGCTTGCGCGAACCTGGAATTGGCCCGTGACCCTCAGGTGCGGATCAATGAAGCTTCGCGCGGCGCCGTTGTTGAAGTGGGGGCCTGCGGATATGAATTCCCCATCCCGTCGCCGCTCCCCCCATCCGCTGGCGCGCCAAGCCCCGACCTCGTCATCTACCCATTGCCTCCCAAGCTTCCGCCTTTGCAGCTGACGATCGATCGTCTGCTGCGCAGCCACGCCGTGGCGCGGGCGGCTAACGCCCGGCCAAGCGCTCCGCTGCCCAGAGATTCAGGATTGCCGTAAGATATGAATTTGCGCGCGGATGCGGCGCGCAATCCCAGCGTGACGCGCGCGCACGAGAGTGCTAAATGCGCCATCTGCAATGGGAGATAAATCTATGTCCGGTCCCACACCTGAATACCGCGCCTTCGTCGAAGCTGGCATTGGCGTGTGCATGTCGGTCATTATGGCCGACGGCAAGTTCACCCAGGACGAAGTAGTTTGGTGGGAGGCCGTTCGCCAGCGCCACCCCTTGTTTCACGACGTGCCGGCCGGCGAGTTCAGCCCGATGCTGCAGCGGGTGAAGACGCGGCTCGGCGCCGAATCGTGGAAATCGCTGGTCGACGAATGGGCCGGCGCCATCCCGGAGAAATTCCGCCTCGCGCTCTTCACCCTCGCAACCGAAGTCGCCGTCGTCGACAAAGAGCTCGAAGGCAAGGAGCCGGAAGTCATTCGCCATCTTTGGCGCGCGCTGACAATCCCCGACGACGCGGCCAGGAAAATATTCATGGACCGCATCGAGCGCATGTAAGGCGACAAGAACGGGGATACGCGATGATCGCGGCGATCGCCGATTGGGTGCGGGACACGGCGGCGGGTCAGGACTGGTTGGCCTGGGCGCAGCCTTCTATCGACGCCGCGCCCGATCTGGCGCTGGTGATCCCGGCGCCGATTCTGGCGCTTGGCTTGCTGGTCTGGAGCGTGGGCCGTGCGCGAAGGTCAGCGCAGGAAGCGGCCGAGACGATGCGCGCCGGCGCCTCGGCGCTGACCGGCGGGCGGATCAAGGACAATCCGAAGCCCGCCAACGTCGATCAGGTCAAGGCGCTGGAAGCGCAAATGCAGGCGCTCTCGGCGGCGCAGCGGGCGCAGGTTGCGGCGCTCGAAGCCAAGCTCGACGCTATGAACGTCGTCTTGGTCGCCTCCGGCAAGGCCGCGCCGATCGGCGCCGAAGCGCGGGCCAAGCGCAATGACGCGGTGATCGGACTGGTCGCGGACAATAGCGCCGGCGCCAAGGCGCTGGAACGCAGCGTGCTCGCGGGCCAAGGGCTCGATCCCAAGGCGTTGGAACGCAGCGTGCTCGCGGGCCAAGGGCTCGATCTCGAGGCGTTGAAAACCGAGGCGCGCTCCGATCAACAGCGCGCGGTCGAGAAATGGCGGCGGATCGCGGCGCTGGCGCGCGGGGTGGACGAAGGCGAAGCGCTGGCCGCCTACGAAGAGGCGTCCCGCTTGGATCCGAGCGATTTCTGGACCTGGGTCGAACTCAGCCGGCTCTATCGGCGCTGGAAAGGCGATCTCGCTTCCGCCCGGCGGGCTGCGGAGGCGGCAGCGGCAAACGCGCATTCCGATCGCGACCGCACCGTCGCTGACGATGCAATCGGCGACGTGCTTGTCTTGGCCGGCGATCTAGCCGGGGCGAAGGCGCGCTTCGAAGCCTCTTTGGGTGTTTCAGAAAAGCTCGCGGCTCAGAACCCCGGCAGCGCGGAAGCGCAGCGGGACGTGTCGGTGAGCATGAACAAGCTTGGCGACGTGCTTGTCTTGGCCGGCGATCTAGCCGGGGCGAAGCGCGCTTCGAAGCCGATTTAGCGATAGCAGAAAAGCTCGCGGCTCAGAACCCCGGCAGCGCGGAAGCGCAGCGGGACGTGTCGGTGAGCATGAACAAGCTTGGCGACGTGCTTGTGAAGGCCGGCGATCTAGCCGGGGCGAAGGCGCGCTTCGAAGCCTGTTTGGGTGTTTCAGAAAAGCTCGCGGCTCAGAACCCCGGCAGCGCGGAAGCGCAGCGGGACGTGTGGGTGTCGATGTGGCGGATGGCGAAAATGGAGGGGAGTGGCGTCAGCTGGGCGCTCGTGCTGGCGCGCATGCAAGCGATGAAAGATCGCGGCGTGCTGTTTCCCGCGGACGAGCAATTCTTGGAGCAGGCGCGCGCGAATGCGGCTGGCGAAGCGGGGCGGGATTAGTTTTTTGGAGCGTTATCACCCATCCCCGGAAACGGCGTAGCCGTTGTCCGGGGCCCATAAACTCGAACGGCTGTGTTCATGGGCCCCGGGCTCGATGCTGCGCATCGCCCCGGGGATGGGTGGTGTTCCAATCGGATCGAAACAAGCTTTAGCGCCGCACGGTGACGGTGACGCCGGTGAAGCTTTGGTCCTGGGAGAAGCCTTGGCTGCCGACGTTGGTGCTTTCGCTGCGCTCGACATAAGTCAGCGAGGCCTGCATGCCATTGCGCTCCACCGTCACGCCGGAAAGATCGCCAACCTCATGCCGGCTGGAAGCCGGCGGTCCGCTACTGGCACGCCAGGCACTCCTCGTAGTCGGTGCGCTCCGCAGGCTCGACGGCGATGATGTCGGCTTCTTTTAGTTCCTCCCCGCCGGCAAAGCTGGCGCGTTGCACGCTTTTGCTGCGGCAATAATAGAGGCTCTTGACCCCGCGCTCCCAGGCCATCCAGTGCAGCATGTGGAGGTCCCATTTATCGACATCGCCGGGCAGGAAGATGTTGAGCGATTGGGATTGGCAGATCAGCGGCGTGCGGTCGGCGGCGAGCTCGATGATCCAGCGTTGATCGATTTCGAACGCGGTTTTGAACACGTCCTTCTCGTCATCGGAGAGGAAATCCAAATGCTGCACCGAGCCTTCGTTCTTCAGGATCGACGACCACACGGTTTCGGTGTTGCGGCCTTTCTCATTCAGCAGCTTCTCGAGGTAGGGATTCTTCACCGCGAACGAACCCGAGAGCGTCTTGTGGGTATAGCAATTGGCCGGGATCGGCTCGACGCCGGCGCTGGTGCCTCCGCATATGATGGAAATCGACGCCGTCGGGGCGATGGCGAGCTTATGCGAGAAGCGGGCCATGACGTTGTTCTCGGCCGCATCCGGGCAGGGGCCGCGCTCTTGCGCGAGTTTGACGGAGGCGGCATCGGCGCCGCGGCGGATGTGGCGGAACATGCGGTTGTTCCACACCTTGGCCATCGCCGATTCCATCGGCACATTCTGGCTTTGCAGGAACGAGTGGAAGCCCATCAGACCTAAACCAACGCTGCGCTCACGGTAAGCCGCATATTTGGCGCGCTCCATTTCATCGGGCGCGCGGGCAATGAAATCTTCCAGCACGTTGTCGAGGAAACGGAACACGTCCTCGATGAATTGCGTGTCCTTTTCCCATTCCAGGAAAGTTTCGCCGTTGACCGAGGACAGGCAGCAGACCGCGGTGCGCTCCTTGCCATTATGATCTATGCCGGTGTGCAGCATGATTTCCGAACACAGATTGGATTGCCGCACCTTGAGGCCGAGCTTCTTCTGGTGGCTCGGCATCTGCTTGTTCACGGTATCGGAGAAAATGATGTAAGGCTCGCCGGTCTGCAGCCGCATTTCCATGATTTTTTGCCAGAGCTTGCGCGCGCTGATGTGTTTGAGCGGCGCCTGGTCCTTCGGGCTCCTGAGCGCGAACGGCAGATCGTCGCGCACCGCGATCATGAATTCGTCGGTGATGTTGAGCCCGTGATGCAGGTTGAGGCTCTTGCGGTTGAAATCTCCGGCGGGTTTCCTGATCTCAAGAAACTCTTCAATCTCGGGATGGTGGATGTCGAGATAAACCGCCGCCGAGCCGCGCCGCAGCGAACCTTGTGAAATCGCCAGCGTCAGCGAATCCATCACCCGGATGAACGGAATGATGCCGCTGGTCTGTCCGTTCTGGCCGACCTTTTCGCCGATGGAACGAACCCCGCCCCAATAGGTGCCGATGCCGCCGCCATTGGACGCCAGCCAAACATTCTCGTTCCAAGTGTCCATAATGCCGTCAAGCGAGTCCCCAACCGCATTCAAAAAACACGAAATCGGCAACCCGCGCGCGGCGCCGCCATTCGACAGCACGGGCGTTGCCGGCATGAACCAGAGCTTGGAAATGTAACCGTAGATTCGTTGCGCATGCCCAATGTCATCAGCGTACGCGGTCGCAACGCGCGCGAACATGTCTTGGAAATCTTCACCTTGCAGCAGATAGCGATCGATCAGTGTGGTCTTGCCGAATTCAGTCAGCAGCACATCGCGCGATGGATCCGTAACGACTTTCTCGACTACCTTGAGCGGACGCAGCGGTTTGGGTTTGCCGCGATGGATCTCGCCCATGCGGTGGACCCCAGCCTTCTCCGCTCGAATTTGCATTTAAGCTTCCCCCTTGCACGCATTCTTAACCAGACTCGCTCATGGCCCCAACCACAACCTCTCGTGGGTGCATGCCAAAGCGTACCGCTATATATAGTGATGCCACCCGTTAATGCCGGGTCAATGGCGAACCGCCCAGGGAGGGATTTTTTCGGTTAACAAGTGGTCGGGCAAGGCTCGGGGAAGCGAATGCCGGGTAACCAAAATGGGTGTCAGAAGGGCGGTAAGGGAAGGCGTCCGGCGCTTGCGTCGCGGGGTTTTCCGGGGCTTTTCGGGGCAATGAGCGAGGGGCAAGGGCGAACGCGGGCGGCGCTGGCGGCGCTGGGGGGCGCGACCCTGTTGGGGCTATCGCCGATTGGGGTGCGGCTGTCCGAACTCGGCCCCCAGGCTACCAACCTGTGGCGATTCCTTTTCGCGTTGCCGATTCTGGCGGTCTGGGCGGCGCTCAGCAGCGCCCATCCAGGCGGGCGTCAGACCGGCTGGCTGCTGTTCGCTGGCCTCCTGTTCGGTTTTGAGCTGTCGCTGTGGGCAGAGGCGCTGAGCCACACCACCGTCGCTAACGCGACTTTGCTCTCGAACATGACGCCGCTATTTGCCGCTCTGTTCGGCTGGTTCGTGTTCCAGGAGCGGCCCAAGGCCGGCATTTACTGGGGCGGCGCCATCGCGCTTGTGGGGGCGGTGACGCTCGCCCTGGCGCGGGCGCGCGCTGGCGTGGGCCCCGCCGCCACCCCGGAGCAGGGCTGGCTTGGCGACGGGCTCGGGTTCGCGTCGGCGGTGGGCTATGCCGGCTACCTTCTCATCGTCCGCCACCTCGGCGGCCGAGTCAGCACCGGGGCGGTGATGTTTCTCGCCACCGCGAGCGGCGCTGCCTACGCGCTCGCGCTCAGCCTGGCGCTTGGCGAGCAATTGGCGCCGACCACTTGGCGCGGCTGGCTTGTGCTGCTGATGCTTGGAATTGTCGTGCAGGCGGCGGCGCAAGGACTGATCGCCTACGGCGTTGCGCGGCTGCCGATCGCCGCATCGACCATCATGCTCTGGATGCAGCCGCTTTCGGCGGCTGCGCTGTCGTGGATCATGTTCGGCGAAGCGCTAGGCCCGCTCGCGCTTGGGGGCGCGGGTCTGATCCTCGCTGGCGTGTTCCTGGTGCAACGCAGCCGGCAATGAGCGGGCGTCACGGCGCCGCTTCGCCGCGCGCGACAAGCATGCGACGCACGGCGAGCTTAAGCGCGTCGACAATATCCCAGACGATTGCGAAATCGCTTGAGCGATAGCCGTGCGCGGCGCGGTGCGAAATGAGACGACCTTGACCCAAGCAATCTCAAGCGCCTCGGCCCGGCATCCAGAAGCCGAGCCGACTCCCCGATCACGATAAGGCGCATGAGAACCGCGTCCCGAACCACTCGCGATCAAAACCAAGTGTGTAGGCGCGTATGTGCGCGATGGCATCGTCGATTTCCACGAGCCAAGCAGCGCTCCGATCAAGCATCGATGCAATCCGCGAGAGCGTTGCGGCGGATGATCCGATTGCTAAGCGCCGCTTCGGTAGTCATTTCCACTCTTGCGCCGAGGCGCGTGCTCAGGTCCTCCTCCAAGCCAAAGAACGCGAGCCCCATCGGACGCGTCAGCTCAACGATAAGGTCTATATCGCTATCGGGGCCGGCTTCGTCGCGGGCGTAGGAACCGAACAGGCGCACCCGCCCAACGCCCTGCTCGGCGAGCCAGGGCTTCAAGTCGCGCAATTTGGCGAGGACTTCTTCGCGGGTCATGGCGCCATCATACCAGGATGGGCGGCCCTTGTCTCGCCGCCACCAGCTTCACCACATCCGCCATAATACTGGTAATCCTAAAGTCCTTCGGGCTGTAAACGCCGGCGACGCCCATTTGCTTCAGCGCCAGCGCGTCCGCCGGCGGGATGATGCCGCCGACAACGAGCGGCACATTGTCCAAGCCTTCGGCGCGCATCAGTACAATAACCTCGCGCACCAAATCGAGATGCGAGCCGGAGAGGATGGAGAGGCCCACCGCGTGCGCGCGTTTTTCCTTGGCGGCGGCGACGATTTCGGCGGGCGTCAGACGAATGCCTTCGTAGATCGCTTCGATGCCGACGGCGCGGGCGCGGGCGGCAATCTGTTCGGCGCCGTTGGAATGTCCATCGAGGCCCGGCTTGCCCACAAGAAAGGTGAGTTGGCGGCCGAGTTTTTCCGAAAGCGCAGCGACATCGTGTTTCACCGCTTCGATATCCTCACCGCCGCTTTCGATCACCAGCGCAACGCCGGTTGGCCCACGGTATTCGCCGTACACCTCGCGCAGGGTTTGCGCCCATTCGCCGGTGGTGGCGCCGGCCTTGGCGCAGGCAAGCGAAGCCGGCATGATGTTGTCGCCCTCTCGCGCGCAAGCGCCGAGCGCCGCCAGCGCGGTTTCCACTTCACGCGCGTCGCGCTGCGCGCGCCAAGCCTTCAGCCGCGCGATCTGCCCGGCCTCGGCAGCGAGATCGATTGTGTGGATCGATTTTTCTCCCGCTTCGAGCGGGGAGGCCTCGGCCTCGGTGTAGCAATTAACGCCGACGATCATTTGCGCGCCAGCTTCGATCGCTTCAACGCGTTTGCGGTTGGATGTGACCAACGCCGCTTTCATGTCGCCCAGCGCCGCCGCCGCCCCGCCCAGCGCGTCAATGCGCGCCAGTTCCGCGCGCGCGCCAGCCGCCAAATCCCCGACTTTCGCCTCAATCGTTTTCGAGCCGTCGAAGATGTCTTCGAACTCCAACAGGTCGGTCTCATATGCCAGGATTTGCTGCAGCCGCAGCGACCATTGCTGGTCCCATGGCCGCGGCAGGCCGAGCGCTTCGTTCCATGCCGGCAATTGCACCGCGCGGGCGCGGGCGTTTTTTGAGAGCGTCACCGCCAGCGTTTCGAGCAAGATGCGATAAACGTTGTTCTCGGCTTGGCTTTCGGTCAGCCCCAGCGAATTCACCTGCACGCCATAGCGGAAACGCAGCGCGCTGGCATCGGTTACGCCATAGCGTTCGCGGCCAATTTCCTCCCACAGCAACCCAAACGCGCGCATCTTGCAGGTCTCGGTGATGAACCGAAGTCCCGCATTGACGAAGAACGAGATGCGGCTGAACACGCGCGCGAACTCCGCCGCGCTTTCGATTCCCCTCCCCCTTGCGGGGAGGGGGTAGGGGGTGGGGGTGGCAGCGCCATCATCTGAAGCTTGGCCGCCAGCACCCCCCTCCCTATCCTCCCCCGTAAGGGGGGAGGGGCGCACTATCTCTATCCGCCGAGGCGCTCGAAGCTCATCCAGCACCGCGATCGCCGCCGCCAGCGCGAACGCAAGCTCTTGCTCAGGCGTCGCGCCGGCTTCCTGCAAATGATAAGAGCAAATATTGACCGGGTTCCATTTCGGCAGCGCGTCGAGGCTCCAGGCGATCGTATCGGCCGTGAGTTTCAAGCTTGGCGCGGGCGGAAAAATATAAGTGCCGCGCGAGAGATATTCTTTGAGGATGTCGTTCTGCGTTGTGCCTTGAAGTTCGCGCGGGTCGGCGCCTTGTTCGTCCGCCAGCGTCGCGTAGAGCGCTAGCAGCCACGCCGCCGGCGCGTTGATGGTCATCGAGGTGTTCATGCGCGCCAGCGGGATGCCGTCAAATAGCGCCCGCATGTCGCCCAAATGCCCCACCGGCACACCGACCTTGCCGACTTCCCCGCGCGCCAGGACGTGGTCGCTGTCGTAGCCGGTCTGCGTCGGCAGATCGAAAGCCACCGAGAGCCCGGTCTGCCCCTTGGCCAAGTTCGCGCGGTAAAGCCTGTTCGACTCCGCCGGCGTCGAATGCCCAGCATAGGTGCGGAAGATCCACGGCGGATCGGGGGCGTGTTGAAAGGGCGGCGCGCTCATGGCGCAAGCAAACCACGCGTCGGCGGCGGGCGGCAAGGGTTATGGCGCGGCGTCCGCTATCCGGCTATGTATTGGGCGCCGTTCATGGTGAGGGTGGCGGCGGTCATGAAGGCGGCGCCGTCGGAGGCGAGGAACGACACTGCGTGCGCGATTTCCTCGGCCTTGCCCAAGCGGCCCACCGGAATGGCGGCGATGATCTTCTTCAACACTTCTTCCGGCACGGCGGCGACCATGTCGGTGTCGATGTAGCCCGGCGCGATTGCGTTCACGGTGACGCCCTTTGCCGCATTCTCTTGCGCCAGCGCCTTGGTGAAGCCGATCATGCCGGCCTTGGCGGCCGAGTAATTCACTTGCCCGATCTGACCCTTTTGGCCGTTGATAGAGGAGATGTTGATGATGCGCCCATAGCCGCGCTCGCGCATGCCTTCGATCACCGGGCGGGTCATGAAGAACAGCGAATCCAAATCGACGCGGAGAACATCGCGCCACTTCTCGGAATTCATTTTGTGGAACAGGCCGTCGCGGGTGATGCCGGCATTGTTCACCAGCACATCGACGGGGCCGAGTTCGGCCATGATTTGAGCGATACCCGCCGCGCACTGGGCCTCGTCGCCGACATCCCATTTGTAGACCTTGACGCCGAGTTCCTTGGCTGTTGCTTCGGCGGCTTCGGAATTGCCGGCATAATTCGCGGCGACCTTGAAGCCGTCCGCCTGCAACCGCGCCGAAATGGCCTTGCCGATCCCCCGCGTCCCGCCCGTGACCAATGCAACGCGCGCCATCACATCACCTCCCTTTTATTGTTCCCCCTCACCTTGCGCGACTCCGCACCGGAGGCAAGCGCTTCCCGAGGGCGGCGGACCGCCGACATTTTACCGGCTCTTTCCAGATCCCGGCTGGAAGCCGGCGGTCCGATGCGGCAGGCTCGGCGCTCATGCACGCGCTCACCCATCCGATCCTCACCCCGCGCCTCAAGCTTGAGCCGGTGACGGCGGCGCTGGCGCAGGCGGCGCGGGCGGGGCAGGGGGCGTTCGCCGAATTGATCGGCGCCGAGGCGCCGCTCGATTGGTGCGCAGCGAGCTTGCCGTTGGTGGCGCGCTCGGCCGCCCACGCCTGGGGCGCCGATCCCGCGCCGACGCGCGCGGTCGCCATCCATAGGGCCGAGGGCGCGATCATTGGCGACGTGCGCTTCGAGCCCAGCATGCGCGCCCAAGGGCGCCCCGTCGGCGAAGTCGAGATCGGCTACAGCGTCGCCCAGAGCCGACGCCGGCAGGGCTATGCGGTCGAGGCGACCGGCGCGCTAATCGACTGGCTGCTGGCCGAAGCGGGGGCCGAATCCATCATCGCAGGCTGCGATTCCCGTAACCTTGCCTCGGTCCGCACCCTGCGCCGGCTGGGTTTCTGGCTCGATTCCACCCCCGGGCGGACCTTCTGGTGGACCCTCACCCAGGACCAATTGTCGTCGCGCGCTTGAACCTTACCGCCCTGCCATGCTTCAAGGGCTGGCAAGGGACTTGAATCATATGCGCGCTCGACCGCGCCGGGGGAGAAATCCTGATGTGGAATGTGGTGACCGCGGTTGGGATTGTCGTCACCCTCGCCACCGCCATCCCAGTCTTCATGCAGATGCGCAACCACCCGAAGGGGATGCACATCCTGTTCTTCACCGAGATGTGGGAGCGGTTCTCGTATTACGGCATGCGCGGCATTCTCGTCGCCTACATGACGCAACACTTCCTGTTCAATGACGGCGCCGCGCAAGGCCAGTACGGCGCTTATACTTCGCTGGTTTATCTGCTGCCGCTGATCGGCGGCTTCATGGCCGACAAATATCTGGGCACCCGCAAGGCGATCGCGTTCGGCGCGTTGCTGTTGGTGGCCGGGCATTTGTCGATGGCGATCGAGCAGGCGCCAGTGACGCAGACGCTGAGCTATCAAGGCCACACCTACGAGTTCGCCTCCGAGGGACGCCAGGATCAAAGACAGACCTGGCTGGTCGTCGATGGCCAGCGTTATGAATATGGCCCGGCCGAAGGCGGCGGCATTGCTGTCGATGGCTTACCTGCCGGCGCAGCGGTGCCCGCCGTGATGCCGGAGGGCTCATATGAAATGGGCGTCACGGGCCGCAACATACTCTATGAATCGATTTTCTATATCGCGTTGTCGCTGATCATCATGGGCGTTGGCTTTCTGAAACCGAACATCTCCACCATCGTCGGTCAGCTTTATCCGCAAGGCGATCCGCGCCGCGACGCTGGTTTTACGCTCTATTATTTCGGCATCAATCTCGGCGCTTTTTGGGCTTCGGTGCTGTGCGCTGGGCTGGGCGCGGAATTTGGCTGGTGGGCGGGCTTTGGCCTTGCCGGCATTGGCATGGCGTTCGGCTTCGTGGTGTTCAAGACGCGCCGACTGTTGTTCTTTATCCCCGGCCCGCCGCAATTGCCCGACAATATCGGCCAGCCGCCGAATCCGGAATTGCTGAAGAAGCCGTTCATCGGCCCGATCAACCGCGAATGGTTGATCTATCTGTGTGGTATCGCTGGGGTGTTCGGCGTATGGCTGCTGGTGCAGCGTGAGCCGGTGGTGAACACGGCGCTTACAATTTCGATGGCGCTCATCCTGGTCTATTTCATCGTCTACATGATCCGAAATTGTTCGTGGGTGGAGGCGCAACGCATCATTCTGGCGCTGATCCTGGTGGCGGCTTCGGTGGTGTTCTTCACCTTGTTCGAACTGGCTGGCTCGGCGCTCAATCAATTCGCCGAGCGCAACACGCAACTGCCAAACGAAGGCTTCTACGCCATCACCTCTGGTCAGACCCAGAGCTTCAACGCCGGTTTCATTCTGCTCGGCGCGCCGCTGTTCGCGCTGCTGTGGAGTTGGATGAACAAGCACAAGCTCGACATGGGCGATCCCGCCAAATTCGCGCTGGGCCTAATCCAGGTCGGCGCGGGCTTCCTCGTCCTGGTTTGGGGCGCCCAATACGCGGACGCCGACGCGCGGGTGCCGCTGGTGTTCCTGGTGCTGCTTTATCTGCTGCACACGACGGGTGAATTGTTCCTCTCGCCGGTTGGGCTCTCGGCAATGACCAAGCTCGCGCCCGCAGCCGTGGTCTCGACCATGATGGCGACGTGGTTCCTGGCGTCTTCCGCCGCCCAAGCGCTGGCTGCCCAGGTGGCCAAGCTTACGGCTCAGGACACCGTGGGCGGGCAAGTGCTCGACCCTCATGCGGCACTGGCCACTTACGTCACGGTCTTTAATCAGATTGGGTGGGTCGCGATCTGGATCGGGGTTGCTCTGGGCGTGCTGAGCCCATTCCTGAAATACCTTGCACATCAAAATGTTACCGACCCAGGCAAGCGCGGCCCGGAGGGCGAAAAAGCCACGGCTCGCGGCTAAAGCCGCGTTTTTCATTAACAAAAACAACGCTATCGTCTGCCCGACCGGGCCAGACGATGTGCTTTTGGGTTAGTTCTTCCCCGCACCGTTACAAGCGATTGCGTCCGCTCTCATTTCCGGGTGTTCTAGCAGGGTAGGGACTGGGTGGCCCTCGCCGGGCGCCCGATTTGCCTCCATTTGCCTCCAAAGGAGCTTCTGGGGGCCGCAATCGGGTACGGGTCCGGCCCCGATCGAGGGTTAGGCTTGAGTCGCGGCCGCTCCCGTGGGCGGCCGGAAGGAGGGTTTGCCATGTCTCGGCCGCGCACTTCCCGCTCCCGCAAGAAGCCGATCGAGGCGGCGGGTCACGGGCGGCCTGAGAACATGGAGCTGCTGCTCGGTTGGAAAGCCGGGGACGCCGCTAAGGATCCGATCGGCTTTTCCTCGCCCCGCCTGCCCGAGCCGCCAACCAACGAAGTGCCCATCCTTTATGGCGAGGACCGCCATTTGGTGACCATTGCCCCCACCGGCGCCGGCAAGGGCCGCGGCGTCATTATCCCCAATTTGCTGCGCTTCGAGGGCTCGGCCATCGTCATCGACCCCAAGGGCGAGACTTGGCATGTCACCGCCCGCCGGCGCAAGGAAATGGGCCAGGAGGTACGTCTGCTCGATCCGTTCGGCGCGGTGTCGAAGAAAACCGACAGCTTGAATCCGTTCGACCTGTTCGATCGCCCCGGCGCGCTCTTGGACGCCGATGCCGAAATGCTGGCGGCGCTGCTGGCCGGCGATGTCGGTTTCCACAAGGAGCCGTTCTGGGATAATTGGGGCCGCTCGCTGATGTCGGGCGTGATCGCCGCCGTCGCGGAAACCGCGAGCAAGAGCGAACGCCATTTCGGCAAGGTGCGCGAAATTCTGATGAGCGACGACGCGGTCTACAATCTGGCCGCGCTGATCGAAAACCATGACGGGCTAAATCGGCTGTCAAAGCAGAACATTTCAAGCTTCCTGCCGATCACCGAGCAAACCCGTTCCGGCATTCTCTCGACCACGCAGTCTTATCTCAAGGTGGTGAATTCGGATTCAGCGCTGCGCTCATTGTCGAAATCCACCATCAGCCTCGACGCCGTGCGCCGGGGCGATCCGATGACGATCTATATCGTCATGCCGCCCGACAAGCTCGAAAGCCACGGCGCGCTGCTGCGGCTATGGGTAGGCGCGCTGATGCTGACGGTGATGGGCCGCAAGCGCCGCCCCAAACGCTCGACATTGTTTCTGCTCGACGAATGCGCGCAATTGGGCGAATTCGGCCCGCTTCGCCAATCGATGACGCTGCTGCGCGGCTATGGCTTGCAAGTTTGGCCGTTCTTCCAGGATTTGTCGCAGCTGCAGCGGCTCTATCCGAAGGACTGGCGGACGATCTTCAACAATGCCGGCGTGTTCCAGCTGTTTGGCGTCGCCAATCATTTGATGGCCAAGGAGAGCTCGGAGCTGATCGGCGACATCGACGCCGACGTGCTGCGCAACATGTCGAAAGACCGCCAGATCATAGCGGTGTCGAACCAGAAGGCGCAAAACGCGCGGCTGCCGGATTATCTTGTCGACGCCCCGTTTCAGGGCCAATGGGACGCAAACCCGATGTTCGACTCCGACGCCGCCCCGCCAGGCAAAGGCCGCGGCGCGCGCGGCCGCTAAAACGTCCCGCTCAGCTGCAAGATGAACCAGGGCGTCGCGCAGGCCGCGGAAGGTTCGCTCAGAACGAACCCGACACCGAAAACACGAACCATGGGTCGTGGGCGAACTCGCGGAAGCGGGTTTGCACATTGTCGAGCGCGCCGGCGCGATCGGGCGTGAAGAAGCGCCGTTGGCGATTGATTTCACCGTCGAGGATGTTCGCCGCCACAAGGCGCAAGCGCAGGCCGCGGATCGCGGTGCTCTCGATGAAGGCGTCGACCCAGGGGCCTTCTTCGTAAGTGTCGGTTTCATTGAAGCGGAACGAGGTGAATTCGGATTGCTTAAAATAGGTGACGCCCCAAGCGAACTTGAGCGCATTTAGGTCTTGCCTGAACTCAACATTGATTTCGCTCTCCGCGCGATTTGAAAAATCGCGAACGCGGCTGGTGAGCGGGTCGATGACTTCGGTTTGCCAAAACGCGCCGTTGGCCGTCACTTGTGCGCCGGGAATAAGCGCGCGCAGCGGCAGGCTGAGTCGCGTGGTGAGGCTCCAGGCGTCGGCCTTGCCGATATTGCCCGGGGCGTCGAAGGAAATGTCATCGGCTGGGTCGGGCGTGCCGCGCGTGTCGGTCAGCTTCACCAGGTCCGCCAAGTCTTCGATCCAATGGCGCGACAGCGTGAGACTGAGCGCTGCGTCGCCGGGAAAGCGGAAGTCGGCGGCAAGTTCGGCGCGCCAGGTGGTTTGCGGGCGCAAATCGGGATTTCCGCCCTCGATGCGCGCGTCGGAGATGCCAGCCGCGGAGACGAAATCGTTGAAATCGAGTTGGCCGATATCGCGGTAAACGCGAAAGCGCGCCTGATTGCGTTCACCGAAACTGCGCGACACTTGCAGCGACGGTTTGAAGAAAGCGAGTTCAACAATTTGGTTGGTGTCGCCGGTAAAATTGAGCGTCGATTGTTCGCCCGCGAGGCGCGTCTCGACCGCCCATTTATCATCCGGGCGCCACGTGTGCACGGCGAACGCCTCGGCCCGCTCTTCCTCGACCAGAACGTTTGAATTCTGAATCGCCTGAACCACCGGACCGCCGCCCTCGTCCAGGGTGAAAACCAAAGTTGCGTCGAGCGAATTGAAAGCGCCTTCTGCGCCGAATTCAATCCGGTGATCGCCGAAGGCGCGCGACAGCGAACCGCGCAAGATGGTCTCGCCGCTCTCATTGGCGATGTCTTGGGTGAAGGCGAAGTCAAAGCCGCCGGCGGAGTCGAACGCGGAGAACGCTTCTTCGTTGGCGTAGCGGCTGCGATTGAGCAAACCTACCAGAGCCAGCGACCATGGGCCGAAGTCGCGGTCGTAATTGACGCCGACTTCCACATTCTGTTGCTGCTCGGTCGTGGCGTCAAACTCGGTTCCAAGCGGAGCCCCAAGCGGGTCGGCGTAGAAAAAGCCGAACAGCCCATGGAAGCGGTTGCGATAATATTGGGCGTTGGCGCTGAGACGCCCGCCGAACAAGGGCATGGCCGCGTTCGCGGTGATGGAGCCCTCGCGGAAGTCGCGCGGCGCAGGTGTGTCCGCGGTTTTGAGCAAGATTCCGGCATTGTCGTAATATTCGCGCGTGCCCGGCTGTGAACGGTACTGGCTGTAATAGTCAACGCCGAGGCCAAATTCGAACTGGCCCATGCGCCCATTGTAGGAGACCTCGCCTTGCGGCCCCGATCCCGCGCCGTTGTATTCTCCGCCCGCCCGCCAGATGCCGCTGCCGGCTGACGGCGTACGCACCACATTGACCAGCACCGATTGGCCCGAAGCGTCGCCGGCGGTCTCCGCGCCGCGCAAGACTTCAACGCGCAAGACCTGGCGCGCGGGGATGCGTGAAAGGATCGAGTCAAGCGATTGGCTCTTGGCGGTGGGCCGCAATCCGTCGATCAGAAGATTTCCGACCGCGCCGGAGAAGCCGCGCCGATCGTCGCCGCTGTCGAGCGAGAAGCCCGGCGTCTGGCGCACCATGTCGAGGGCGGTTTGTGGATTGTATTGCGCGAAAAAGGCAGCGGCGTAAGCAATGCGCCCGCTTGCAGCTTCAGCGGGCGCCGGAACCGTAGGCGTCGTTTGCGCGTAAGCGGCTCCGGTCAAGGCCAGCGCTGAAACCATCATACGGCCGATCATGCTTTTGCTCCGGTCGCGCGCTCAACTAAAGGCCGAAATATTGCTCCACCCAACCCCGGATGGCGGCGGAACCGACATTCCGGGGCCCGTAACCACAGACGTTCGTGTTTATGGGCCCCAGTCTTGCGTATCTTTGGCCCGCCGCTGACGCGGCGTCCCGGGGATGGGTGGCAAGTCAGCACTTAGGGCCTTTGAAATGAGTTGATGAAGCGCACGGGTCCAAGGAACGCGCCTGGAGCGGGCTTTTTCTAGGCAGGGGCGCTGTTTTGCGACGAAGCGGCGAGTGCGCGCGATGAGCTGAAAACGAAAACGCCGCCGAGGCCAAAGCCGCGGCGGCGTTCCGTTATTGTGGTGAGCTTGAAGCTAGCGCTTCTTGCCCGCCGGCTTCTTGGCTTTCGCCTTGCCCGCCGACTTCGCAACCTTAGCTTTTTTCTTCGCAGCCATGGTATCAACCTCCCCAGACATTGGGATGCAGCACCTTCTGCTTCGATTCGTAAAATTGTAAATCGTCTTGTTCGATTTACATGCCGCCGATTGTTAGTCCGGTGATGTAGAGTGTCGGCGGTCCCACACCGACGGGCACGCTCTGTCCGGCTTTGCCGCAAGTGCCGACGCCTTCGTCGAGCTCTGGTTGGCGGCTGTGTTGATCGGCGTAAAGAGGTCAGTGCCCCATAGCCGCCATGCCGCATTGTACGGCGCGGACATAGCTTTGGTCCGCACACGCAACAAAACCGTCGATGACGGCGAGGCGCATAGGGGCCGCGTTTGCTGCCGCGGCATAATTCGCGCGTGCAGCGGCTAAGGCAGCGGCGTCCCGCTTGAGGAAAGCGATCGTGGCGTCAACATAAGCCGACCATTCCGCATCGCCGCCGCGCGCCTGCTCAAAATGCGGAATGCTCAGGAGATCGCGCCCGGTCATCGCCAGCGCCTGGCCGGCGTGGAAATGTAGCTCGCGGACCTGATCAAGTGTCAGACGCGCGGCGTTTGCTGTGAGGTAAGCGTCGAGCTAAGCGACTGCCGCATCGCCACACCCGCGCGGCAGCAGCTCGCGCCAGCCAGCGGCGTCAAAGGCCTGGTAATCAAGCTGAAGCTGCGCCTGATCGATGGCGGCGGGACTTTGTTCGGCGCTCACCGTGGCGGCGCACGCAGAAAGGGCCAATCCGGCCAGAAGATGCGTGAGCAGGCGTCCGAGCAACGAGTTTTCCTCACTAACGGGCAGTATTTCTGCGGCGCCGTGTACTCACAAGAACTTGAGGTCGCAACGGCCGATCTCTGTTTGCGACGAACTGCGCAAACTCGCTACATGCCGCCTATCGTGAGTCCGGTAATGTAGAGTGTCGGTTGTCCTACACCGACGGGAACGCTCTGTCCGGCCTTTCCGCAAGTGCCGACGCCCTCATCGAGTTTCAAATCATCGCCTACCATCTTGACGCGCGTCAGCGCGGATGGGCCATCGCCGATCAATGTTGCGCCCTTGATCGGCGCTTCGATCTTGCCGTCCTCGACCAGATAGGCCTCGGTGCATTGAAACACGAACTTGCCGGACGTGATATCAACCTGTCCGCCTCCGAAATTAACCGCGTAAACCCCGCGTTTAAGGCTGGCGAGTATCTCACCGGGGTGGTGATCGCCGGCGGTCATGAAGGTGTTGGTCATGCGCGGCATCGGCCGGTGCGCGTAGCTTTCGCGCCGGCCATTGCCGGTGGGCGCGACGCCAGAGAGCCGCGCGTTCATGCGGTCCTGCAGATAACCCTTGAGGATGCCGTCTTCGATCAAAACCGTGCGTTGCGTGGGCGTGCCTTCGTCGTCGATGTTGAGCGAGCCGCGCCGGTTCTCGATCGTTCCGTCATCGATCACTGTTACGCCCGGCGACGCAATGCGTTCACCCAGCATACCGGAGAACGCGGACGTGCCCTTGCGGTTGAAATCGCCCTCGAGCCCGTGGCCCACCGCTTCGTGCAGCAACACGCCCGGCCAACCCGGACCCAGCACCACGTCCATCTCGCCGGCGGGCGAGGGGACGGCGTCGAGGTTCACCAGCGCGATACGCAGCGCTTCATCGGCGAGCCCCTTCCAGCGCTCGGGTGCGATGAAGATATCATACGGTTCCCGCCCGCCGGCGCCGGCCGAGCCAGACTCGCGCCGCCCGTCGCGCTCCACCGTCACCGACACATTGATCCGCACCAATGGACGGTGGTCGGTAAGCTTGGCCCCGTCGGGGCGCAATATAGAGAGCGCGCGATGAGCGCCGGCTAATGTTGCAGACACCTGCACCACACGGGGATCCTTGGCGCGGCAATAAGCGTCGATCTCAGCCAGCAGGTCGGTTTTGGCGGTGAAGGCGGGCGCTTCGATGGGGTCGTAATTGGCATAGAGCCGCCGGTTCACCTTGGCGGGGCTGACATCGAGCGTGCCGGCATGGCCGAGCTTGACCGCCGCCGCCGCTTCTCCAGCCCGCCCAACAGCATCGGTATCCAACGTACTGGCGTGGCCGTAACCGGCGCGCTCGCCCGCGACAATGCGCAGGCCGAAGCCCTGGGATGCGTCGTAGGAGGCCGATTTCAGCCGCCCATCGTCCCAGAAGAAGCTTTCGGTGCGGCTGTCTTCGATGAAGATTTCACCGTCGTCCGCACCTTGAGCTGCGTCCGCCAAGATTCGCCCCGCGGCCTCGAAATCCATTTCGGGGGCGGTTTCAGTTGCGAGGTTCAGGCCATCGGCCATGCGGAATCCTTCAGGTGAGGTCGGTTCCATATAGGGGCCGAGTCGGGCGGGCGTGTGTTGACGGGCTGAGTTTTCTGTAGCCCGGCGAACCCCGTCGGCGATTGGCCGGCCCGAAGCTAAACTCCGCGGCGACCGGCGTCCATCGTTGCGGCGCTCGGCGGCAAAACCGCGCTCAGGGCGTGTCCGGTTCGCCCAGGACGTTGGCCAAATGCTCACGCCTGGTGCGGGCAAAGCGCGCCAGCTCGGCATTGGCAGGGCCCCAATCGGGCTGGATTTCCAACGCAGTGGAATAATCCTCGTAGGCGCCGCGCAGGTCCCGCAACGCCTCGCGGGCCGCGCCGCGGTTGAAATAGGCCTTGTGCGGTTCGGTCACGCCAAGGCTAAGCGCCTCGGTTATAGCGGCCACGGCGAGGCCGTAACGGTGTAATTGGACCAGCGCCGCGCCGCGATTGAGGTGGGCCTCGGCATGGCGGAAGTCGAGGCCGATCACCACGTCGAACTGAGTTAGCGCCGCCTCGTTCTCCTGCCTGCGCATGAGCACGACGCCCAGATTGACGCGCAGCTGGATTTCCGCTTCGCGCGAGAGACGCGGGTAGCGCAGGGCGCGGGTGCAAGTCTCAATCGTGCGATCGGAGAGGTCCCCGGCCGCCACAGCTGCGCCGCAGCGGCGGGCGTTTGCATCGTTGCCCAGCACAGTCACCCCGCGCGGGTCGCTGCCTGGATCCTGCGCCGCCGCGGTCGGCGCGGCAAGAACAAACCCGAGCGCCACCAGCGCCGGAATCCCGGCGGCGAAGCGCCTTGGAAACCAAGCGCTGCTCATGCTAGCACCCCACCGCTGACTGACTAGAGATGACAAAAAAGCCAGGCGCGGTCGAATGCCGCGCCCGGCCAGTATAGGCGGGGCGGTCGGCGCGCGCCATACCGCTACTGATTCTTGAGGAGGCGAGTGCGTGAAGCGAAGGGCTTTGTTCGCGGGGCTTGCTGGGGCGGCCTTCGCTGGCCCCGCGTGGGCCGCTAATGGCGCGCCGACGCCCGGCGGGATCGACTTTCAGGCCCCCGCAACGGCGGTGATGCGCGACATCGTCGATTTCCACAATTTTCTGCTGCCGATCATCGTCGTTGTTTCCGCGTTCGTGCTGTTGCTGTTGCTGTGGGTGATCGTTCGCTACAACCGCCGCGCCAACCCAAATCCGCGCAAATTCACCCATAATATTTTCGTCGAGGTGGTCTGGACCATCGTGCCGGTGCTGATCCTAGTTGTAATCGCCTGGCGGTCCTTCCCGCTGCTCTATGAAGAAGAGCGCATCCCTTCGGAGGCCGAATACACGCTGAAAGTCACCGGCAATGCCTGGAATTGGACCTACGAATATCCCGATCTCGGCGTACAGATCACATCGGTGATGCTGCCGGAGGAGGATGCGATCGCGGCTGGGCGTCCGCGCCTGCTGGCCACCACCGAACCGCTTTTCGTGCCCGTGGACGCGACCGTGCGGGTTCTGGTCACCTCCAATGACGTGATCCACGCCTTCGCGGTGCCTGCCTTCGGCATCAAGGAGGACGCTATTCAGGGGCGCGTCAATGAAACTTGGTTCCGCGTCGAGTCCAGCATGATCGGCGGCCAGGAATATTTCTACGGCCAGTGTTCCGAGCTTTGCGGCAAGGATCACGCCTTCATGCCGATCGAAATTCGCGTGGTGAGCCGCGAGCAATTCAACCAATGGGTCGGCGCGCAAGGTGGCTGGATCCCGTCAGAGCCGGCGCCGGCCACGGCAGCGCCGGTCGCGCCCGCGGCGACGCCGACGCGCTGAGAATTTGGAGACGACGATGTCGCACGAAGCGGCGCACGCCGAAGCGCATGGGGGCGGGGATCACCGCCCGAGCCTCTACGACTGGAAACGCTGGGTCTATTCGACCAATCACAAGGACATCGGCACGATGTACCTTGTCTTCGCGATTCTCGCCGGCCTGGTCGGCGGGGCGATGTCAGGGCTGATCCGCTGGGAATTGGCCGAACCGGGCATCGGGGTTTTGACGGGCTTGCCATGGGTCGCCGACGTCGAAGCCGCGAAGCATTATTACAACACGCTCGTCACCTACCACGGCCTGATCATGATCTTTTTCGTGGTCATGCCGGCAATGATCGGGGGCTTCGGCAATTGGTTCGTGCCGCTGATGATCGGCGCGCCCGATATGGCGTTCCCGCGCATGAACAACATTTCGTTCTGGCTATTGCCGGCCTCGTTCACGCTGGCGACGATTTCGATGTTGGTTCCCGGGGCCAACGGCCTCCTTGGTTTCGGCGGCGGCTGGACGCTTTACCCTCCGCTCTCGACTGCGGGCCATGACGGCCCGTCGATGGACCTTTTGATCCTCTCGATTCACATCGCCGGCGCCTCCTCCATACTCGGCGCCATCAATTTCATCACCACCATTTTCAACATGCGCGCGCCGGGCATGACGCTTCACCGCATGCCGCTGTTCGTGTGGTCAATCCTGGTCACGGTGTGGCTGCTGGTGCTGGCGCTGCCAGTGCTCGCCGGCGCGCTCACCATGCTGCTGACCGACCGCAATTTCGGCACCCAATTTTTCAACCCCGCCGGCGGCGGCGATCCGGTGATGTACCAGCATCTGTTCTGGTTCTTCGGCCACCCGGAAGTTTACATTTTGATTTTGCCGGGCTTCGGCATGGTTTCTCAGATCGTCTCTACGTTTTCGAAGAAGCCGGTGTTTGGTTATCTCGGCATGGCTTACGCCATGGTGTCGATCGGCTTCATCGGCTTTATTGTTTGGGCCCACCACATGTACACGGTCGGCATGGGGCTCGACCTCGAGGCTTACTTCATCGCCGCCACCATGGTGATCGCGGTGCCCACCGGCATCAAGATATTCTCCTGGATCGCCACCATGTGGGGCGGCTCGATTGACTTCAAAGTGCCGATGCTGTGGGCGATGGGTTTTATCTTCCTGTTCACTGTCGGCGGGGTCACCGGAGTCGTGCTGGCGAATTCCGGCGTCGATACCGCGATGCACGACACTTATTACGTCGTCGCGCATTTCCACTACGTGCTGTCGCTGGGCGCGGTGTTCACGATTTTCGGCGGCTTCTTCTATTGGATCCCGAAAATGAGCGGTTACCGCTACAACGGCTTCCTCGCGGGCTTGCAATTCTGGCTCATGTTCGTTGGCGTCAATATCGTCTTTTTCCCCCAGCATTTCCTGGGGCTGCAGGGTATGCCGCGCCGCACCATCGACTACCCGGATGCGTTCGCATACTGGAACCAGATTTCCTCGATCGGCTATGTGATCACAATTATCGGCGTGCTCTTATTCCTGGTGATCCTGGCCGAGATGTTCCTGGTGCGGCGCAAGGCGGGGGCCAATCCGTGGGGCGAGGGCGCCAACACGCTCGAATGGACGCTCTCATCGCCCCCGCCCTTCCACCAATTCAGTGAGCTGCCGGTAATCAAGCCGGACACGCATCATTGAGGAAAGGATGAGTCCCTTCTCCCCGTTCCCGGGGAGAAGGTGTCAGCGAAGCTGACGGATGAGGGGTGCGTATCGCTAGCGCGCGTGAAATCAAACAAGCGTGCGAGCCGCCCCTCATCCGGCATTCGGCCATCTTCTCCCCCGCCGGGGGAGAAGGGACGCCACAGGGAGATGGAGTTGGTTAACGCTAGTATCACCGAAGCGCGCGCCGCAAGCGTCGCCGATTACGTTGCGCTGCTGAAGCCGCGCGTGATGAGCCTTGTCGTGTTCACGGCGATGGTGGGCTATGTGTGCGCGCCAGGGCCGGGCGATCTGGTGCTTGGCTTTGCCGGGATCGTGGCCATTGCCATCGCCGCTGGCGCGTCCGGCGCGCTCAACATGTGGTATGATGCGGATATCGATGCATTGATGACGCGCACGCGCTCGCGCCCAATTCCATCCGGGCGCGTCGCTCGCGATGAAGCGCTTTCTCTCGGTCTCACGCTTTCGGTGCTTTCGGTGGTGACGATGCAACTCGCCGCCGGGCCGCTGGCGGCGGGGCTTCTCGCCTTCACTATTTTCTTCTACGCGGTGGTTTACACGATGTGGCTAAAACGTTCGACGCCGCAGAACATCGTCATCGGCGGATTGGCGGGCGCGCTGCCGCCGGCGATCGCGTGGGCGGCCAAGAGCGGCGCGCTTTCGTTCGATGCATGGCTCTTGGCGGCGATTATTTTCATCTGGACGCCGCCGCATTTCTGGAGCCTGTCGCTGTTGCAAAAGGACGATTACGCAGCAGCCAAGGTGCCGATGCTGCCGGTGACGCACGGCGCAAAGGCGACGCGCAGGCACGTGTTCGCCTATGCGCTGGCGCTGGCGCCGCTGGGTTTCGCGCCGGTGCTGACGGGACTGGGCGGGCTGGTTTATGCTGGCGCTTCGCTGTTGGGCGGAGCTGTGTTCCTTGTGCTCGCGTGGCGTGTTGTGCGCTCACGCGCGGGCGAGGGCGTTGCGCAAGAGGACCGGCACGCGCGCACCCTGTTTGGCTTTTCCATCCTCTACCTGTTTGGGCTGTTCGCCGCGCTATTGGTTGAGCGGGGTTTCGCCGCATGAGCGGGCCGGCTATGCTCACCCCGCAGGAGATCGCCGCGCGCAAGCGGCGCAATCTCTGGCTCGCTTTGTCGATAGGCGCGTTCATGGTGCTGGTGTTCTCGATCACGCTCGCCAAGCTGGGCGCGAACCTATTGGAGCGCCCGCTGTGACGCACGCCAAACGCCTCGCGTCGACAGCCGCTCTCGTGGTCGCAACGGTCGCGGTCATGACCGGGCTCGCGTTCGCGGCCGTGCCGCTTTACCAGGCGTTTTGCCAAATCACCGGCTATGGCGGCGCCACCCAAACCGCCGCCGCCGCGCCAACACGCGTGCTCGGCCGCGCTATCCAGGTGCGCTTCGATTCCAACATCGAGCCAGGTCTGCCGATCGAGTTCGCGCCGTCGCAACGCAGCGAGACGCTGCGCATCGGCGAGACCGGGCTTGCCTTCTACCGCGTACGTAACGTGTCAAACCAGCCCATCCTGGCGCGCGCGACTTACAACGTCACCCCGCACGCGGTGGGACAGTATTTCGCCAAGCTCGAATGCTTTTGCTTTCAGGATCGTGTGCTCACGCCGGGAGAAGAGGCCGAGCTGCCGGTGGTGTTCTTCGTCGATCCGGAATTCGTTACTGATCCAGACACACGCGACATCGGCACGGTGACATTGTCATACACATTCTTCCGATCGATGGACCGGCAAGCGCCGCCCAGTTGAGAATTTGAGGATTTCGCCGGGGCGACGCTCCGGCCACGCGAACGAGGGATTAAGATGGCGCACGGCGAGGTCAAGCACGACTACCATTTGGTCAATCCGAGCGTGTGGCCCATCGTCGGCTCAATAGGCACACTCTTGCTGGCGCTCGGCTTCGTGGTGATGCAGAAGGGGCTTGGGTCCGCTGACAATTTTTTCCTGGGCGACGGCCAACCGTGGCTGTTTGGCATGGGCGCTGTCATTCTCACCTTCACCTGCGTCGGTTGGTGGGGCGATGTGATCAAGGAGAGCCGCCAAGGCGATCACACCCCGGTGGTGGATATCGGCCTTCGCTACGGCATGATTTTGTTTATCGCCTCGGAAGTGATGTTCTTCGTCGCCTGGTTCTGGGTGTTTTTTGAGCTGGCGATTTTTCACGAGAGCCGCGCCGCCTGGGCAGTGCCGGCATGGGACGAGGCGACGACGCAGGCCTGGGCCAATTGGCCTCCGCCGCACGTCGAGGCCTTCGATCCCTTCCAGCTGCCGCTGATGAACACGCTCATCCTATTGCTGTCGGGCACCACCGTGACTTGGGCCCACCACGCGCTGCAGCAAAACGACCGCAAGGGCGCGACGCTTGGCCTGCTGCTGACGGTGCTGCTGGGATGCCTGTTCACCTACATTCAATTCGGTGTGGAATATCCCGAGGCCGGCTTTGCGTTCGGCAATCCCGAGGGCGTCGGCAACGCCAGCGTCTATGGCGCTTCGTTTTTCATGGCGACCGGTTTTCACGGCGCGCACGTGATCATTGGCACCATGTTCCTGGCCGTGTGCCTGTTCCGAATGATCGCCGGGCAATTTACCCCGACCAAGCATTTCGGTCTTGAAGCCGCGGCTTGGTATTGGCACTTCGTCGATGTGGTGTGGCTGTTCCTGTTTACCTTCGTCTACGTGATGCCGTACCTGACGATGCAGTCGAATTGAGCGCGCCGCTGCCTTCGCCCTGGGTGGCGGGGATCGGGTTGCGTTGCCCGCAATGTGGCGAGGGTGCGGTGTTTGCGGGCTATCTCCGCTTTCGCGACGTTTGCCGCGTCTGTGGCGCCGACTTCAAGGCGGCGGATGCCGGCGATGGGCCGGCGGTGTTCGTGATCCTGGTCGTGGGCGCGATCGTCGCGCCGCTCTTGCTGGTTTTGCAGATGGGGCTGCATCTGCCTGACTGGTTGGCGCTGAGCATCACACTAGCCGTTACCGTGGCGCTCTGCCTTGCATTCCTGCCGCCGTTCAAAGCGACTTTGTTTGCGTTGCAATGGAAACACAAGGCGCGCGAGGCGACGCGCAAGGATGTGGAGTGATGAGCCTGCTTCGGACCGCCGGTGTCTCGCCGGCGAGGGCGCCGGCGGTCCGATGATCCGCTTCCGCCCCCTGCTGGTGATGAGCGTGCTCACGCTGATTGCGCTTCCGCTGCTGCTCTGGGCTGGGCGCTGGCAATGGGAAAAATACGAAATCAAGACCGCCGCCGCCGGCGAACCGATCGTAAAAATCACCGTGGAAAATTACCAACCGGTCCCGGACCGGCTGCAATTCGTGTTTGGCGTGCATCCCGACACGCGCGAGCAGGGCTGGCGCGTATTCACGCCGGTGCAATATGGCGACAGCATTGTGTTCGTCGATGCCGATTTCATTCCCGGCGTGCAAGGGCCAGAGCCCAGTGAGGTGCGCGTGCCTGCCTCGTTGCGTTTCGGCGCGCCGATCAGCGGGGCCACAATTCGGCCGGGGCCGCCGGGTTGGCTGACATCGCCCCCGCAGCCGCGGCAACGGCTCTGGTTCGCAATTGACCTCGACGCCATGGGCGCCAATGCGGAACTCGGCAACGTCGCCGATTATTACCTCGCCGGCGCCTATGTCGGCGCCGACGGGCGCGCGAGCGCCAATCCGTTCGGCGCGGACGCGCTGCCGCCCGCGCGGCACTTGGGCTACGCGCTCACTTGGTATGGGCTCGCGCTGGTTCTGCTGGCAATCTATTTCGCCTATCATGCCGGCGTCGGGCGGCTCTCCTTGCGCCCCCCGCGCGAGGATTGATGCGCTACATCTCCACCCGCGGCGACGCCCCGCCGGTCTCGTTCCTGGACGCCGTGCTCGCCGGCATGGCCCCGGACGGGGGGCTGTATGTGCCGGAGGTTTGGCCGAGTCTTTCAGGATTCGGCGCAGCGCATTTCTTTGATGAAACCGCGGCTGACGTTCTCGCGGCATTTGCGGGCGCCGACCTCGCCGAGAGCGAGATTATCACAATCATCGCACGCGCTTACGCTGGCGCCTTTGCCAATCCGGCTGTCACGCCGTTGCGGCAGATTGGTGATGAATCCTGGTTGCTAGAGCTGTTCCACGGCCCATCTCTGGCGTTCAAGGATATCGCCATGCGCATGCTGGCGCAGCTTTACGATGTTGCGCTGTCCAAGCGAAACGAGCGGCGCACCATCGTATGCGCGACCTCCGGCGACACCGGCGGCGCGGCGGTTGAAGCGTTCAAGGGACAGGATCGGATTGATCTGTTCGTCTTGCTGCCCAAAGGACGGGTATCGGATCTGCAAAGGCGGTTCATGACCAGTGCTGGCGCCGCGAACGTCTTTCCCGTCGTGCTCGACGCTGACTTCGACGCCTGCCAAGCTATCGTAAAGGCGCTCTTCGTTGACCCGCACTTCGCCGGCTGTGCGCGGCTTTCGCCGGTCAATTCCATCAACTGGGCGCGAATTGCCGCGCAGTCGATCTACTACATCACTTCATCGCATATTCTGTCCGCGGCAGGGCCAGTATCTTTCATTGTGCCAACCGGCAATTTCGGCGATGCTTTCGCGGGTTATGTGGCCAAATCCATGGGTGCGCCCATCGCGACAATTCTCGCCGCCACCAACGCCAATGACAATCTGGTCGCCGCCGTGGAGCGCGGCGAATACCGCCGCGGCGCCGGCTCGATCGCTACGCTCAGTCCAGCTATGGATGTCCAAGTGGCTAGCAATTTTGAACGCCTTGTGTTCGAGGCCTTGGGGCGCGACGGTGTTGCGACGCGCGGGGTCTATGAACAATTGGCGCAATCGGGGGGATTTACGCTGCCAGCGGATGCGATCGGTAAGATACGAAAACTGTTTAGAGCCGCCTCAGTCAGCGATACCCGCACTGAAGCGATGATGAAGACGGTCTATGAATCCTGCGGAGAACTCGTCTGCCCGCATACTGCAACTGGCATTGAGGCGCCGGCAAGCACCGATTTGCAGATGACAGCGCCGCTAGTGTCCCTCGCCACCGCACACCCCGCGAAATTTCCTGACACCGTCGAGCGCGCCACGGGCGTGCGTCCGCAACTTCCGGCGCGCTGCGCGGATATGTTTTCGCGTCCCGAAAAATTTGACACGCTGCCGGCCGATGTTGAGGCGGTGAAGCGCTATATTCGCGAACGGAGTAGGGCGTGGAGCTGAATACGCTTCTGAACCCCCTCCACGCGAGGGGAGGGGGCAGGGGGTGGGGTGACGCGCCACGCCATCGGATCTTGCGTTGGCAAGCCATGTTTTTCGCAAGCCCCTTGACGTCGCGCTTCACCCCGCCCCCCAACCCCCTCCCCTCTAGGGGAGGGGGAGTTGAGCGCCATGATCGAGTTTGAACTTATCACCCTCGCTAACGGCGTGCGCATTGCACTCGACCCGATGCCCGGTCTGGGCACGGCGGCGCTTGGGGTATGGCAGCGCGTCGGCGCGCGTTGGGAAAGCGCCGAGCACAACGGCATCGCGCATTTGTTTGAACACATGGCGTTCAAGGGCGCCGGGCCGCGCGATGCGCGGCAATTTGCTGAAGCCATAGAGAATGTCGGCGCCAGTGTTAACGCCGCCACTTCCTACGAACGCACGGCTTATTACGCGCGAGTGCTGGCCGAGCACGCGCCGTTCGCGCTGGAGCTGATCGCGGATATATTGTTCGCGCCGCACTGGAACGCCGCTGACCTGGAAAAAGAAAAAGACGTGGTCGCGCAGGAGCGCGGCGAGGCGTTTGATATTCCCGACGACCGCGTGTTTGGACTGCACCAAGCCGCACTTTATCCGAATCAGCCGCTGGGCCGTCCAGTGCTCGGTGAGGAGGCCACCCTCGCCAACGTCTCGACCGCCACGTTAGAGGCCTTCCGCGACGCGCACATGGCGCCGGAGCGCGTGGTGGTCTCTATCGCCGGTGCGTTCGACGGCGCCGCGTTCATGGACGTAGTGGAGGAGCGTTTCGGTTCGCTCGCCGCGCGCCCCGCGCAGGAACGCGCGCCGGCGCTGGCGCAAGCGGGCCAAGCCGGCGAAGCGCGCAAGCTGGAACAGACCCACGTTGTGCTGTCGTGGCCGGGGTCCGCGGCAGGTTCGGAGCAGATTTACGCGGCGCGGCTGATGGCGGAGATATTCGGCGGCGGCATGTCCTCGCGCCTGTTCCAGGACGTGCGCGAAACCCGCGGGCTGGTCTACGCCATCGACGCTTTCCTGGAGACGTTCGAGGACGATGGCAGGCTCGTTGTCTATGCTGGCTGCGCGGCCAAGAACGCGCGCGCGGTCGCCGACATCGTGCGCGGCCATTTGGCGCTGCTCGCGGAGAAGGGACCGAGCGCTGGCGAACTCACCCGCGCCAAAGCGGTGGCGCGGGCGGGGTTGCTGATGGGCTTGGAGGCGCCGTCCGCGCGAGCCGAGGCGCGCGCCGGGCAGATTTTCCTGCGCGGCGCGCTGGCGTCATTCGATGACATCCGCGCCAAGGTGGAAGCGGTGACATCCGAGCAAGTCCAAGCGCTCGCACGCGCCGCGCTCGAAGGCCCGGCCTGCGCGGCTGCAATAGGACCCAAGGCAGGGCTTGGCGCGCTTGCCGGGTTTGAGGCAAAGTCCTGAGCGATGGCCTTGATGCGGAAAGATACGGACGGCGCGCGGCGTATCGACGGCGAGGGAATCTATCTGCGCGCGCCGGAGCTGCGCGATTACCAGGACTGGGCGGATGTCCGTGAGGCCAGCCGCTCCTACCTCACGCCCTGGGAGCCGACCTGGGCCGCCGATGAAACCTCGCGCGGCGCCTATCGTTACAAATTGCGCCGCTATACCGAGGATGCCCGCGACGACAAAGCCCATGCGCTTTTTGTATTCCGCGAGGAGGATGATGGGCTCGTTGGCGGGGTGACGCTATCGAACGTGCGCCGCGGCGTGGCCCAAACCGCCTCACTTGGCTATTGGGTGGGCGAAGTGTTCGCCGGCAAGGGCTACATCACCGCCGCCGTGCGCGCGGTCGTGCGTTACGGTTTTGACGATTTGAACTTGCACCGTCTCGAAGCGGCCTGCCAGCCGGACAATGTGGCCTCGCGCCGCGTGTTGGAAAAGTCCGGCTTTATCCAAGAGGGCAGCGCATGCGGCTATCTCAAGATCAACGGCGAATGGCGCGACCATCTGCTGTTCGGGATTGTGAACGGCGCCGTTTGACACGGCCAGAAACATTGACACACCCATCACCGGATGCGCGGCACGCGCAGTCTGGGGCCCATCAACACGAACGCTTGTGTTTATGGCCCCCAGGCTCGCCGCTGGCGCGGCGCCCCGGGGATGGGTGGGTATTGTTCGGTGAGTAAACCTTTCTTGTGTGTGGCGTCACAGCGCGTCCAATCCCACGTTTAGCGCGCGCGCGGAATGGGTTAGCGCGCCGATGCTGATGACATCGATTCCGGTTTCGGCCACCGCGAACACGTTTTCGATGCTGATGCCGCCTGAAGCCTCCAGCAGTGTTTGACCTTTCGCGAGCTTTACCGCGGCTTTCAAATCGGCGAGCGAAAAATTGTCCAAGAGGATGGCGCTCGGCGCATGCGGCAACGCTTTCTTCAATTGATCGAGTGAATCGACCTCGATTTCTATGCAGGTCAGATGCGCGGCGGCTTCGCGCGCTCGTTCCATGGCGCGGGCGATAGAGCCCGCGGCGGCGATGTGATTGTCCTTGATCAACATGGCGTCGTCGAGGCCGTAGCGATGCGCACCGCCGCCGCCCAGGCGCACGGCTCGCTTTTCAAGCGCGCGCAGGCCCGGCGTCGTCTTGCGCGTGGAGGCGATGATGACGCCCATGCCGGAAACCGCCTCGACAAAGGCGGCCGTCAGTGTGGCGATACCCGACAGACGGCCAATAAAATTGAGCATGGTGCGCTCGGCCATCAGCACCGAGCGCGCCGCGCCTTCGATATTCATGATCGCCTCACCGGCGTGTATGCGCGCGCCATCGGGCGCCAAGACCGTGAACTGAATATCGGAATCGATCATCCAGCCGGCGAGCGTGGCCGCGTCAAGGCCGGCGACGATGCCGCTTTCGCGCGCACGCAGGGCCCAACGGCCCTGTGCATCGGGGTCGATCAGCGCATCGGTCGTCACATCGCCGGCGACGCCCAGGTCTTCGCTGAGCGCAAGCTTGACGATCGGCTCCAGCACGATGTCAGGCAGGGACGGCAATAACCTCGTCCGCGCGGGTGAGGAAGCTGCGTTGCGGTGTGCTGGCATTGGGATGATCGCTCCTGAAATGGGCGCCGCGGCTCTCGGTGCGGGAGTGCGCGGCGGTGAGAATGAGACGTGCGGCGATCAGCGCATGCGCGCGCCCATGAGTATCGCAGAGCGCCTCGACGCGGTCGAGCGCGCGCGTGAGCCCGGCGGCCTCGCGCAACACGCCGGCATGGGCTTGCATCAAGCCGCGCAACTCCGCTCGGGCCGCCTTGGGCAGCGGTGGCGGCGCCTTGGCCGGGGCCGCGGCGCCCGACCCCGGTGCGGTGGTATCGCCCAAGCGCTCGGCGATGCGGTGCGCGAACACGACCGCTTCAAGCAGCGAATTGGAGGCGAGGCGGTTGGCGCCGTGCGCGCCGGTGGCGCCGCATTCGCCCACCGCCCAGAGCCCTTCGAGGCTCGTGCGTCCCCACATATCGGCAGCGATGCCGCCCATATGATAGTGCGCGGCCGGCGCGATCGGGATCGGCGCGACACGCGGATCGAGGCCCGCGCTCATGCAGGCGGCGAACACGGTGGGAAAGCGGCTCGGAAATTTCGCTCCGACCGCCGCGCGGGCGTCGAGAAACGCCGGGCGCCCGGCCATGCGCTCGCCGTGGATGGCGCGGGCAACCACATCGCGGGGCGCCAAATCGGCGACGAATGCCTCGCCTTTGGCATTGACAATGTGAGCGCCCTCGCCGCGCAGCGCTTCCGTGGCGAGCGGGGCCGGGTCGCGGCCGATGTCGATGGCGGTTGGGTGGAATTGCACGAATTCAAGGTCGGCGACCAGCGCGCCGGCGGCGAACGCCATGGCCAGGCCCTGGCCGGTCGCTTCCGGTGGGTTGGTTGTGATGGCGTAAAGGCCGCCAACGCCGCCGGTGGCAAGCACGGTTTCGTCAGCCTCGTAGACGCGCTCGCCATCCGCATTGGCGCATAGCGCGCCGCGCACGCGGCCGTTGCCGTCTTGGACTAACGCCAGCGCAAGCGTGTTCTCGACGATGGCGATGTGCGCGGACTGACGCGCCGCCAGGGTCAGCGCGTTCATGATCGCCTTGCCAGCCAAATCGCCCGACACACGCACGACGCGCGGACGCGAGTGCGCGGCTTCCAGGCTCTGCGCGAGCTTGCCGTCGGGCGTGCGGTCGAATTGAACGCCAAGCGCGATCAGGTCCATCACCCGCGCGGGGCCTTGCTCGGCGATGAGGCGCGCGATGATTGGATCGACCAGCCCCGCGCCGGCTTTCACCGTGTCCTCGGCGTGCAGCGCCGGATTGTCTTCCGGCGCGAGCGCTGCGGCGAGCCCGCCTTGCGCCCACGCCGATGACGAGGCTTGCCCGAGCGGAGCTTGGCTGAGCACAGTGACCCGGCGCGGGGCGAGCTTGAGCGCCAGGAACAATCCGGCCAGACCCGCGCCGACGATCAGGGTGGTGTCATTGTGATGGGACATGTGAATTCGTCACCTCTCCCCCTTCCGGGGGAGAGGTCAATTTGCGCAGCAAATTGGGTGAGGGGGCCGAAGCGCTCACTTTCATTTGTCGGCGCAGCCCCTCATCCGGCCCTTCGGGCCACCTTCTCCCCCGCAGGGGGAGAAGGGACGCGACGTGTCACACCAATTCCACCGCGACCTCGGCTTTGCCCGTCGCGAACGCGCGCGGCTTTTCTCTTGGCAGCGCCAGCATGGCGTCGATCGCCCGTTTGGCTCGCACGCGCACGTCTGCCGGGATCATCACTTCGTGCTTCATTTCCGCCAGCGCATCATAGATGGCTTCGAGCGTAATGCGCTTCATGTGCGGACAGAGATTGCACGGGCGGATGAAATCGACGTCCGGCGCGGCGGCGGCGACATTGTCGCTCATCGAGCACTCGGTCAGCAGCACCACTTTGCCGGGACGTCTTTCAACGACGTAGTCTTGGAGCGCGGCGGTCGATCCGGCGAAATCGGCCGCGGCCACCACTTCGGGTGGGCATTCGGGATGCGCCAGCACCACTAAGCCGGGATGGCCCGCGCGCATCTCGGCCACATCCTTGGCGCTGAAGCGCTCATGCACCTCGCAGCGCCCATGCCAGGAAATAATCTTGATGCTCGTTTGCGCGGCGACGTTCTTGGCGAGAAACTCATCCGGCAGCAGGATGACGCGGCCGCTATTCCACTCGCGCGCGGCCCATTCCACGATTGCCGCGGCGTTCGACGACGTGCAACAGATGTCACTTTCGGCCTTCACCTCGGCGGAGGTGTTTACGTAGCTGACCACCGGCACGCCGGGATAGCGCGCCTTGATGAGCCGCACGTCAGCGTCGGTGATCGACGCCGCCAGCGAGCAGCCCGCGCGCAGATCCGGGATCAGCACGGTTTTTTCCGGCGCGAGAATTTTGGAGGTTTCGGCCATGAAGCGCACGCCGGCTTGCACGATGATCTCGGCATCGGTGTCAGCGGCCTCGCGCGCGAGCTGCAAAGAATCGCCGCGGAAATCGCCAACGCAATAAAAGATTTCGCTGGTCATGTAATTGTGCGCGAGGATGACGGCGTGCTTGGCCCGCTTCATGGAATTGATGGCGGCAATGAGCGGGGCGTAAGCGGGCCACTCAATGGCGGGGATGACATGCTTGACTTTCTGGTAGAGCGGGCCGGTGTCGGCCTTTACCTGGGGCGTGTAGGCAAGGCCACGCTGGGCGGCGGCGTCGAGCGCGCCCCAGCTACCAGGCGCCGCGCGCGGATCGCAGCCCGATCCTTCGTCGATAATTCGGGCCATGAATAGGGCCTCCAAAGCGCCCCGACTGGGCAGTTTATGCTCAATTAGAGCATATATGGGGCGCACCAATCTGCAAAGGAAGATGTCGGGCGACCCATTATGCTTTAAATGAGCATAACTCGGTCGCAAGCTACGCTCAGGCGAAACTCGGCGCAAGCAAAACTAGCCAGCGCATTGGCTGCTTGCGGCTAGGCCGCCTTCTGCACGAAAATGCTGCCGGCGGAATAGCCCGCGCCGAAGGAGCAGATCAGACCGCGGTCGCCGGCTTTCAAATCGGCGGAGTGGTTGTGGAAGGCGATGATGGAGCCCGCGCCGGCGGTGTTGCCGTATTCGTCGAGCACAAGGGGGGCTTCGTCTTGGCTGGCTTCGTGCCCGAGGATGCGCTCGGCGATCAGGCGATTCATGTTGGAATTGGCTTGGTGCAGCCACATGCGCCGCAGATCGGTCGCTTTCATTTCCAGTTCAGCCATGTGCTGGAGGATCATCTCGGACACCAGCGGCACCACTTCCTTGAACACCTTGCGGCCCTGCTGAACGATCAGCTTGTCGGGCATGTCCTTCCATTCCGGAGCGCAGCGATTGAGAAAGCCGAAATTGTTGCGGATGGTGTTGGAGAAGCGCGTCGATAGCTTGGTGCCAAGGATGGCCCACGAGCCAGGAGGCGCGATGTCGGCGTGCTCGACCAGCACCGCAACCGCCGCGTCGCCAAAAATAAAATGCGTCTCGCGGTCGCGCAGATTGAGGTGGCCGGTGCACAATTCAGGGTTCACCACCAGCACCGAGCGCGCGTGCCCTGCGCGCACGATGTCGGATGCGTTTTGGATGGCGAACGTGGCCGATGAGCAGGCCACGTTCATGTCATAACCGAAGCCGCCCGCGCCCAGCGCGTTCTGCACTTCGATGGCCAGCGCCGGATAGGGCCGCTGCAGCGATGAGCATGAGCAGATCACTGCGTCAACATCGCTGGCGGCGCGTCCAGCGCGTTCCAGTGCTTGTTTGGCCGCGATCACCGCTACTTCGGCCATCAGCGAGAGCTGTTCGTTCGGGCGTTCGGGGATATCAGGGACCATGCGCTCGACATCGAGCACGCCCTGTTTGTCCAGCACGTAGCGTGACTTGATGCCCGAGGCCTTCTCGATGAACTCGACACTCGATGCTTGCAACGCCGGCAGCGATCCCGCTTCGATGTCGGCGGCGTGCTCGGCATTGTAGCGCTCGACGTACGAATTGTAGGAGGCGACCAGTTCGGCGTTGGAAACGGAATTTGGCGGCGTATAGAGCCCAGTTGCGGAGATGACTATGGTCAAGCTCGTTGTCCCTTCTGGCGCGCAAGGCGCACGCGTGGCGCTTAAACCGGCCTCGGCGAAGCGTCAATCGGGCTCGCCAGAGTCGTCGTCCTCGCGTTGCGGAAGGATCAGCCATGAGGGCGGATCGAGGCGGATTTCGCGGTCGTTCGCCAGCAAGCGACGGCCGAGCTTTATGGCTGCCAAGGCGCGATCGAGCCGCAGCAGCGCCAGCGCGCGGCCAGGCATGCCGGTACGTACGGTTCCGAGTTCAGATTCGCCGGCGCGGATGGGTGTTCCCGGCGCCGGCGCCGGGCCATCGAACGCAACTGGGCAGAATTTCTTGCGCGTAGTCGCGCGCCGCTTCATCCGGCTGACGTTTTCCTGGCCGACGAAGCAGCCCTTCTTAAAATCGACCCCATGCAATTCTTCCAGCAGCGCTTCCAGCGCGAACACCTCTTCGGGAGCGGCGTCGCGCGCAAGGTCGGGAACCCCGAGCGCAAGGCGTTGGCGGTTAAGAACCGCGACACCATCCGCGAGCCCATAGCCTTCCGCCTTCGGTGCGATTTTGCGCCAACCGAGCGCGCCATCGGGAAAGCGCGGGTCGGCAACAGCGCCGGCAAACGGCGCCTCGCTCACGATGACGCCAAACCGGTCGCTTACATCGGCTAAGCTCACTTGCGCGCGCAATTTGTACATGGAGAGCCGGCGGGTCAGGCTGGCGCCAGGCGCAGGGTCGGCCTCGATGAGAACGCATCCCACCGCCTCGGGCCAAAGCATCATGTCGGCAATCACTTTGCCTTGCGGGCTAAGCAGCGCGGCGTAAAGCGCGGGTTCATCGGCGAGCCGGTTGAGGTCTTGGGACAGCACTTCCTGCAGAAAGCTTCGCGCATCCGGTCCGGAAACGCTGATGAGCATGCGATCGAGGGCAAGCGGGCCGGCCATGGCGGCACACTTGGCGCACCCCGGATGGCGCCGCAAGCCATGCGGCGTTGTGGACTTGGAATTTAGCCCCCCGACGCCTAACCCCAGCTGCGCATGGGTTCGCTTCTTTTCCTCGCGCCCGAAGATTTGGGCGAGACGGTGCTCGCCGCCGGCGCGTTGGCGCATGCGTTGGGCGAGGGCGATCGCGTCACCATTGTCAGCGGACCGGAGGCGGCGGCGCTGTTGCGCGCCGCTCCAGGTTTGGCTGCGATTTATGTGGCCGCGCCAGGCACAGGTTGGCCCTATTGGCTCACGCTGGCGCGCGCGCGTTTCGATCTCGTCATTGACGCGCGCGGCGGTCTTTTTGGCCGCGCCTTTCCCTTTGTGCGCCGAGTTGGGCTGAAGCCGGCGAGTTTGCTGCGCCATCGCACCGAGGACTGGGCCGCCGCCATGGGCGCCGAGCGCCCACTGGCGCCAAAACTCTGGCTTGACGATGCCGCGCGCACCACTGCCGCATCGCTTTTGCCCGAGGCCGCGCCCTTGTTGGTGTTGGCGCCAGGGGGCGTGGTAAAAGCCAAGCGCTGGCCGTCGGAGCGTTTCGCGGCGGTCGCGCGTCGGCTCGTGGGTGGGCCGCTCGCCGGCGCCCGCATATTTGCGATCGGCGCGGCGCCTCGCGACAGCGACATCACTCGCGCCATTGTCGCCAGCCTCGACGCCGATGGTGTCGCCGCGGCGGAGTTCGGCCCGGGGCTCGACCTGTTGGCGGCGGCGGCCTTGATGGAGCGCGCCACGCTCTGCATCGGCAACGACAACGCGCTGACCCATATCGCCGCGGCGGCGGGCGCATCGACCTTGACCTTGTTTGGCCCCACCGACGAGCGCGTGCGCGCCCCTTTTGGCCCGCGCACGCGCACGCTGCGCGGACGCGGTTTGGCCGAAATCGCGGCGCTTCCCGCGCTAGACACGCGCGCGGCGATGGAGGATGTCAGCATTGACGCAGTCGAAGCCGCGGCGCTTGATTTGCTGCATGCCGGAGGCTTGAGATGAACACATTTGACCTCGTTGTGCGCGGGGGAATCATTGTGAACCACGCCGGCGAGGGGCTCGGCGATATGGCAATCAGGGGTGGGCGAATCGCCGCCATTGGCGATTTGCGGCAAGCATCGGCGGAGCGGGTGTTTGAAGCGGCGGGTCTGCACGTGCTGCCGGGGATTATCGACACGCAGGTGCATTTCCGCGAACCGGGCAACGAGCACAAGGAGGATTTGGAATCCGGCACGCGCGCAGCGGCGTTGGGCGGGGTCACTTCGGTATTTGAAATGCCCAATACCTCGCCCCCGACAACGAGCGCGGAAGCACTCGTCGCCAAGCTCGCCCGCGCCAAGGGCCGCGCCCACGTGGATCACGCCTTCTATGTCGGCGCCAGTGTGGAAAACGCCGATCAATTGAGCGAACTGGAACGACTACCGGGGTGTTGCGGGGTGAAAACCTTCATGGGCTCGTCCACCGGCACGCTGCTCGTTGGCGACGACGAAGGCCTCGACAAGGTGCTGAAAAACATCCGCCGCCGCGGCGCCTTTCACGCCGAGGATGAAACGCGTCTGAACGAACGCAAAAAGCTCGCGCGCGAGGGCGATTGGACCAGCCACCCCGAAGTGCGCGACGATCAGACCGCACTGTTGGCGGTACAGCGCCTAGTCGCCGGCGCGCGCAAGCATGGCAAGCGCGTGCATGTGCTGCACGTGTCCTCCGCCGCCGAGATGGAGTTTCTGGCGACAGCCAGGGACGTGGCGACGGTGGAAACGCTGCCGCAATTCCTGACTTTCGCGGCCCCCGAAGTGTATCAGCGCCTCCGCGGTTTCGCGCAGATGAACCCGCCCATTCGTTATGAGGCGGACCGCGCCGCGCTGTGGTCACTCGGCATTGCGCAGGGCGTTGTCGATATTATCGCCACCGACCACGCCCCGCACACGCGCGAGGAAAAGGCCCAGTCTTATCCCAAATCGCCCTCCGGCATGCCCGGGGTGCAAACGCTTGCGCCAGTGATGCTGACGCATGTGAACGAGGGGCGCTTGAGCCTGGCGCGGTTCGTGGATTTGTCCAGCGCCGGGCCGCAGCGTGTGTTTGGCATCGCCGGCAAGGGCCGCATCGCGCTCGGCTACGATGCCGATTTCACGCTGGTGGATATGCAAGCCCGCCGCACCATCCGCGCCGAGGACCAAGCCACGCGCTGCGGCTGGACTCCGTTCGATGGCTTCGAAGCGAAAGGCTGGCCGATAGCGACGATTATTCGCGGCGCCGTTGTGATGCGCGACGGGGAGATTGTAGCTCCCAGCTTCGGCGCGCCGCTGCGGTTCTTGGAGACGCTGGCGCCGTGAAGTGGGACCTTTCGGCCTTTATCGATCGCATGGTGTCGCGCTTCGGCCGGGAGCGCTGGAACGAGCACGTCAAGCTACTCGTATCTATCCTAAACGGCGTCGGCGCGGCGTCGCTCATTGGTGGATTCGTGGCGCCGCTTGTAAACGCCGTTCCGCTGACACGTTGGCAGTTTCATTTCTATTTTTGTCGGCGGTGGTTTTGCATGTGGCGGCGCAGGCTATCTTGCGCTATTATCATAGCAAGGAGTGAGCGATGGACCCCTACTTGCAGGCCGCTGTGCTCGCGCTGCTGAGTGGTGCGGCGCTTATAGCGGTTTTTTTTCTGGTTGTGCCGCACTTGCCGCCCGACCCGCCGAAGAGAAGCGCCCCGCCCGCCGCGGCGGAGTAACGCTCAGTCCAATCCCGCGCGATAAAGCTCCGCGTCCGCTTCGCTCAAGCAGCAGAAAACCAGCCGCGTGATACTTGGCGCTTCGAACAGCGCCTGCTCGCACGCGGCGATGGCGATGGCGCAGGCAAAGCCTCGCGGCCAGCCGAAATTGCCAGTGCCCAGGCACGGAAAGGCTATCGACGCGAAATTGTGCGCGCCGGCTAGCTTGAGCGATGACACGTAGCAGCGCGCCAGCCCCGCAACCTTGGCGCCTTCTTGGCCGGGACCGGTCCAGGTTGGCGCGGCGGTATGGATGATGTGACGCGCGGGCGCGTTGAAACCAGGCGTGACCACCGCATCGCCAACATCGAGTTGCGGTAGGGTTTCGGTGTGGCGGGTAAGTTCGGGGCCGGCGGCGGCGCGCAATGCCCCATCGACGCCCGCGCCGGGCGCTAGCTGCCGGTTGGCCGCGTTCACCACGGCATCGAGCGCCAGGGTCTCAATTGGGCCCACCAGGATTTCGAACGGAGCATGCATGGCGCAATACCTAGCGTCGATCGCCGAAAAAGTCGCGTCCATGTCGCCGCCGCCAACCCATGACCCCCGCGCCCGCCCCTTGTTCTTGGACCATGGTTTGTTCTTGCAATCATGGTTCCAAGATTGACAATGACCCATAATCCGGAAAGCTGTTAACCGCGCCCGCCGCGAAGGAGGCCAGCTTGGCCAAGGTCGGCGCATGGTTGATTTCAGATGATGTCGGCCAGACGCGCTGGGCGCCGATGGCGACACTGGCGGTCGCGCTCGCCGCGTCGGTCGGACCGGAGAACATGGTCCGAGCCTACATTCGAGCACCAGCGAGAGAGCACGCGCAAGCGGGAAAGGGAGTTAGGGCAATGACACAACAAGACACCGGGGTGAAATATTCCTCGAAGGAAAAAGGTTATTTCGAAAAACGCGCGTTGAAGCGGCACGCGGGCATGTGGTCGCTGTGGGCGCTGGGCGTGGGCGCGGTTATTTCGGGGCAGTTTTCCGGATGGAACCTTGGCTTCGCGGTAGGCGGCTGGGGCGGATTGGCCATCGCTTCGGTGATCATCGCGGTGATGTATCTGGGCTTGACCTTCTGCATCGCCGAAATGAGCCCGGCGTTGCCGCACACGGGCGCTGCTTATTCGTTCGCGCGCACGACCATGGGGCCGTGGGGCGGCTTCGTTACCGGCCTGTGCGAGAACGTCGAATATGTGCTGACGCCGGCGGTGGTGGTGTTCTTCATGGGCGCCTATCTCGGCGGCATTTTCGACACCGCGCCGGGATTCCAGCCGGTCTGGTGGATCTTGGGCTATGTCGTGTTCGTCGCGCTCAACATCTTCGGCGTGGCGCTCTCGTTCGGCGTGACTTTTCTGGTGACATTGCTGGCGCTCGCGGTGCTGGCGTTCTTTTACGTCGTCGCCTTGCCCTACATCGATTTCAACACCTGGGCGCTCAACATCGCGCCTGACGGCAGCGTGATCGAAGGCGGCAATGGTCCGCTCTTGCCGATGGGCTGGAAGGGCGTGCTCGCCGCGTTACCGTTTGCGGTGTGGTTGTTTCTGGCCATCGAGCAATTGCCGCTGGCAGCCGAAGAATCCACCGATCCGAAAAAAGACATGCCCGGCGGCATCCTACTTGGCATGGTGACGCTGATCGTATCTGGGGCCTTGGTGTTGGTGATCAATCCCTCGATCGCCGGGGTTGGCGCGCATGCGCTCGGCTCGTCCGGCGAGCCGATCCTCGATGGCTTCCGCGGCATTTATGGCGATACCCAAGTGTTCGGCTTGCCAATCGCGAAACTATTGGCGCTTGCGGCGGTGGTGGGCCTGGTGGCGAGCTTCCACACCATCATCTACGCCAAAGGCCGGCAGATATTCTCGCTTTCACGCGCCGGCTATTTCCCTACCGCGCTTTCGGTGACGCATGACACCCACAAAACCCCGCACATCGCCATGATCGCCGGCTCGATCCTGGCGCTTGCCATCATGCTAATCTTGTTCTACGGATTTGGCGCCGATACCGGCGGGGCCGCGATCGGGGGCACGCTGCTCAACATGGCGGTGTTCGGGGCGATGTGCTCCTACGTGCTGCAGGGCATTTCGTTCATCCTGTTGCGCATGAACCACAAGCACATCGAGCGGCCTTATAAGAGCCCGTTCGGCGTTCTTGGCGCGGTGCTCACTATCATCATCGCGCTCACCACCATCTATTACCAACTCACCGATCCGATCTATCAGACCAGCGTGATGTGGGTGGCGGTGTGGATCGCCTCGGGCGTGGCTTACTTCGCGGTGTTCGGGCGCACCAAGCTCATCCTCTCGCCAGAGGAAGAGTTCGCCCTGCAACAGCGCGACAAAGCGAAGAGCTAAACTGCACCTATCCCCGGATGACGGCGCTGCCGGCAGTCCGGGGCCCATAAACTCATTCGTTCGTGTCTATGGGCCCCGGACTTGCGCATCGCGCAATCCGGGGAGGGGTGGGTGATTTTCAAAGAGGACGTGCTTCATGGACGGCATGCTCACGCTTGACGCGTTGAAAAAACTCACCGCCGCCGGCGAGATCGATACCGTGCTGGTGTGCTTCCCCGACATGCAGGGCCGGCTGATCGGTAAGCGCTTCCAAGCGCAATTTTTTGTCGATGGCGCTTACGAAGAAACGCACGGCTGCGATTATCTGCTCGCCAACGATATCGATATGGAGCCGGTGCCGGGCTATGAAGCCTCAAGCTGGCAGCGCGGCTATGGCGATTTCGTGATGAAGCCGGATCTCTCGACCATGCGCGTTACGCCATGGTTGCCGGGCACGGCTTTGGTGCTGTGCGATCTGGAAGATCACCACGATCACAAACCCATCCCGCACGCGCCGCGCTCGATTCTGAAAGCGCAGTTAGAGCGCCTCGAAGCCCTGGGCATGGCTGCCTTCACCGCTTCGGAACTGGAATTTTATTTGTTCGATGAAGATTATCGCAGCCTGCGCCAGAAACATTATCGCGACGCCATCACCGCTGGCGATTACATCCAGGATTATCACATTCTGCAAACCAGCAAGGAAGAGCCAGTGATGCGCGCCATGCGCAACGGCTTGCAGAAGGCCGGCATCCCAGTTGAGAATTCCAAGGGCGAGTGGGGGCCGGGGCAAGAAGAACTCAATGTGCGCTATGCCGATGCGCTGACCATGGCTGATCGCCACGTGATCATGAAAAACGGCATGAAGGAAATCGCCCACCAGCATGGCAAGGCGATCACCTTCATGGCCAAATGGCGCTACGATCTTGCGGGCTCTTCTTGCCACATCCACATGTCGCTGTGGGACAAAGCCGGCAAGGCGGCGCTGTTTCGCGATTCCAAGGACAAACTCGGCATGTCCGAGCTGATGAAGCACTTCCTCGCCGGGCAAATCAAATACGCGCCCGATCTTACCTTGCTGCTCGCGCCCTACATCAATTCCTACAAACGCTTCATGGCCGGCACGTTCGCGCCGACAAAACTGGTCTGGAGCGATGATAACCGCACCGCCGGCTTCCGGCTTTGCGGCGCGCGCTCGAGCGCGGTGCGTATCGAATGCCGCGTCGGCGGCGCTGATCTTAACCCATATCTCGCATTCGCGGGCTTGATCGCCGCGGGACTAAAAGGCGTCGAAGAAAAACTGCCGCTGTCCGAGCCCTTCGTTGGTGACGCCTATAAGCGAGCCGAATTGCGCGATATTCCACGCACGCTGCGCGCCGCCACCGCCGCGTTCGAAGGCTCGGCCATGCTGCGCGCGGCGCTTGGCGATAAGGTGGTGGGGCATTATGTGCACACCGCCAATTGGGAGCAGCTCGAATATGATCGGCGCATCACTGATTGGGACTTGATGCGCGGCTTCGAACGCTATTGATGAGGTAGGCATGAGCGTTTCCGCCAATTGGAATTACCCGACCGCGATTAAATTCGGCGCCGGGCGGATCAAGGAATTGCCGGATCACGCGCGTGCGCTGGGCATGAAACGGCCGCTGTTGGTGACCGACAAAGCTCTGGCGGCGCTGCCGATCACGCAAAGCGCGCTGGCGCTGTTGCGTGCGGCGGGGCTGGAGGGGGAGCTCTTCGCGGAGGTGCGTTCAAACCCGACGGACGAGAATCTCGAAGCTGGCGTGGCGTGTTATCGCGCCGGCAAGCACGACGGAATCATCGCCTTCGGCGGCGGCTCGGGGCTCGACCTCGGCAAGCTCGTCGCCTTCGCGGCGCGGCAGACGCGTCCGATCTGGGATTTCGAAGACATCGGCGATTGGTGGACGCGCGCCGACGCAAGCGTGATTGCGCCGATCATCGCCGTGCCGACCACGGCGGGCACCGGTTCGGAAGTTGGCCGCGCCGGCGTGATCACCGACTCAAAGGCGCATGTGAAAAAGGTGATCTTCCATCCGAAGATGATGCCTGCGGTAGTGATCTGCGATCCCGAACTCACCATCGGCATGCCGCCGGTGATTACCGCCGGCACTGGCCTCGACGCCTTCGCGCACTGCTTGGAAGCCTTTTGCGCGCCTTCCTATCATCCGCTCGCCGACGGCATCGCGGTCGAAGGCATGCGTCTGGTGAAGGAATATCTGCCGCGCGCCCACAAAACGCCCACCGATATCGAAGCGCGCGGCCAGATGATGAGCGCCGCCGCCATGGGCGCGACCGCGTTCCAAAAAGGCCTCGGCGCCATCCACGCGCTCAGCCATCCGATCGGCGCGCTCTACGACACCCATCACGGCATGACCAACGCTGTGGTGATGCCCGCCGTCCTCGACGCCAACCGCGCGGCGATTGAGCAAAAAATCAACCGGCTCGCGGCTTATCTAGGTGTCAGCGGCGGCTTCGATGGCTTCATGGCGTTCGTGCGCGCCTTGCGCGCTGAACTGAAAGTTCCCGCGAACCTCACCGCCTTCAACGTGCCGCGCGACGATTTCGACCGCGTGGTCGCCATGTCTCTTGAAGACCCCACTGCGGGAGGCAACCCGCTGCCACTCACCCGCGAACTAGCAAGCGCGATGCTGGCGGCGGCGTTCAAGGATTAGCGCGGCGCCGCAGATCGTTTGCCAGCACCCCGACGGTGTGATTAGATCGCTTTCGAGGGCGGGCATGGTCAAGAATTCCGGCGCCGGCAGCCGTATTGCAATCGTAACCGTTCATGGCACTGGCGACACCGCCGAGGGTCCGGACGGCGAGAAGTGGTTCCAGAGGGGGTCGCACTTCGCTGAGGCTCTCAAACAGCGGCTGTGTGGGCGCGGCGTCGAAGCCGAGCTGGTTCCCTTCCTATGGTCGGGTGCGAACAGCGCATTCGAACGGGAGAAAGCCGCCGAAGGCCTGGCCGCGGCCGTCAAGCGCATGGCGCCGAAATACTCGGGCGTACATCTGATAGCTCACTCGCACGGCGGCAACGTCGCCAATGGCGCGGCGTTGCTGCTGCGTTGGGGCCGTCAGAAACAGCGCGCAAAGGAAAAGATCGCCAGCCTGACGACGATCGGGACGCCGTTCCTGAACAGCCGATCCGGCGCCATGCAATCCTTGGGCGGTCTTATGTTTCTAGGGGTCACGTTGGCGAGCGTTCCGCTTTATCTGATATCGACACTGCTTCTGCTCTTATGGATCCTGGGAGTGGCCGACCCGCTCGAGATTTCCAAAGGCCTAGGCGCCCTGAGCGACAATGGTTGGCTTATTTTTTGGAGCTGCACGCTCGCTGTCGGGATACCGCTTTGGTACATGCTCCGCTTGGCGCTTAGAGGGTGGCGCCACATCATACGCCCGCGAAGTGCGGCGGGAGCGCATGCAAGTGTATTCTCGGTGTGGCACGCCAACGACGAGGCCATCTCTTTCCTGCAGCAGATAGAGGGCCTGCCGCTTGAGCCCTTCCCTCTAGGTTCGGTGCTCCGCGGCTCGCGCGGAGCGGCGACCAGCGCTGGCGTGCTCGCGGTTGTTGTCGGCGCGCTCACTCCCGCGATAATTCTGATGGCCGAATCGTTCGACTGGATCGCGGCGCCATGGGCTTCTCCCTATTGGTTCTGGACCAGCACGCTCACCATACTTTTCGCGACGCCGTTGCTGTTTGCGGCGATCTATCTTTTGCTACGCCTCATCGCGGGGTCGGCTGGTGAGGTAGTGGCGCGGCCGCGGCTGAACAATTGGATCGCAGGCGTGCTGCGCGGCATCGCTTTCGGCAAAGACAGCGATCAGGCGATCGGTGACGTGAACACGAAGTCGCATACGCACATGACCAAGGAACACAAGATCGAGGGCCCGATCGCTCAGCGCATGCAGGCCAACGCCGAAGCCGCGGCAGCCAAACTCATTGAAAGATACCGCTGGGCGCTCTTTTCTGTCGGCGCCGACACTAATGGCCCGCTCGCCAATCTGGCCACCGACGCGATGACCTGGTCGAGTCTGATTCACACTACTTATTTCGTCCAACCCGAGGTCGTCGATCTTATTGCCGACTACATCGCGGACCAAATCGGTGCGCCGGCATTAGCGGTCGGCGCGGCCGCGGCGGCAATTGCCCAGGATGCGCTAACGTCCGTGCCGGCGCCGGTCTCAACACCCTCTCTGGCGGCCTCGGCCCCGGCGCCCCAAGCCTCTGCCCCGCCTAAAGCGGCGCCATCCCGCGCGCGGGGCTCGGGCGTGCTCGCTTGGGTGGGGTTTGGCGTGGTCGCGGCGCTCGGCGCGGCCTCGATCCTGCTTTGGCAGCGGCCCGACTTGCTCGGCCCGCCAAGCACCAAAGTGACGCCAATTGAAGTCGCCGAAATTGAAGCCGAGACAATTGCCGCGCTGGCGCCGGGAGCGGCGGCAAGTACATTTCGCGATTGCGACGCTTGCCCCGAGATGAGACCTCTCGACAGAGGCATTTTTCTCATGGGCGCGAGCAGCGACGACCCGGGCCGGCGGCCCTGGGAAGAGCCGCGGCATGAAGTGAGCGTGCAGGCGTTTGCGATAGGCGTGCGCGAGGTGACTCTCTCGGAATGGCGCGCGTGTGTCGCGGAGGGCGGTTGCAACAGCAACGAACCATCTGACCCTGATTTGGACAGCGGCGCGCGCGCCGTGAACATGGTGTCGTGGCGCGATGCGCAGGTTTATGTAATCTGGCTAAGCCAGCGCACCGGGCGCGCTTACCGCTTGCCAAGCGAGGCTGAGTGGGAGTTCGCCGCGCGCGGCGGATCGAACACTCGTTATTGGTGGGGCGATGGGTTCGAGCCCAATCGAACCCCTCACGGCCGCTCGGCGGCGACCGGCGCTTTTCCCGCGAACCGCTTTGGCCTCTACGACGTGACTGGTAATGTCGGAGAATGGGTGGAGGATTGCTACGTCAACAATTATGCCGCCGCCCCTAGAGATGGAAAGCCGTTGTTGCTGGGCAATTGCACGCGGCGGGTCGTGCGCGGCGGCTCCTGGCGCGAAGGGCCCAGCGGGCTGCGCATCGCCAGCCGTAGCCGCATCGACCAAAACGTGCGCGACCTGTCGATAGGCTTCCGCGTGGCGGCGCAACCTCCGTTCTGATGGCGGCAGCGGGGTCACGCCGATGCGCACTCCAAATCGCTACGAGCTTGCTCAGCCGTCGCCGCCCCTTGCTCGCCGCCAATGCGCCGATAGGCCGCGATTGCGCGAGCCAACGCTGCGCAGGCGTCGGCGGTCCGCCCAGCCGCGGCGTCTTCGTCGGCCCGTCGGCGCTCAAGGAATGCAGCGAACATCAAAGCGAGCGGCGCCAATGTAGGCGAAGCGCGAACACGGCGCATGGTGCGATCCAGCACCTCATGCATTTGTTCGATGTGGCCTTCCTTTGCGGCGATGCGAGCCTCGGCCCACCCCGCATAGGCCATTGTCGAAGGAATGGCCGCGTACCAGCGAGACTCACGCGCAGCCTCAAGGTGAGCGCGGGCAGCCGCAAAATCTTTCTTCTCAGTCTCCAGCATGGCCAACGCCAGCTCGCCCGAAGGCTCGCCAATGGCGCCAGCCACACCCTGCGCGCCGGCCCGACAATAGGGTTCTGCGCGGATGGCGCTGTCTACCTGCAGGCCTGCAATGCAGGCCGTGATCATCATTTGCGACCAAGACGGCGCTCCGGACTCGTTGCGCTCCGCCACGAAGGCCTGGCCGTCGCGCCATGCACCGCTGAAATCGCCCATCGCACTCAGCAACAAGAGCCAGCCCTGCTGGTGATCTCGCCCATGGCCAGGAATTTGAGCCATGGCCGCTCGACCTTCTTGGTAGAGCGCGCGCGCGGTGCGAAGGTCGAGTTCTTGGAAGGCGAGGTATCCGCGCGCAATCTTGTGCAGCGCCTCCAAATAAGGATGGTTAAGTCCATTCATGTTTGCTTCGGACGCGGCGATGAATTGAATTTGCCGCCTCGTCTCACCCACATCGCCAGCCATGATAGAGCCATGCAGGTTGGCATAAACCACGAGTTCTTGACCGGACGCGGGATTGCGGGCGGTTTCGCCAGCGAAGGCAAAGCCCGCCCCATAGCCATCCGCGCCGACTATGGCTTGCACGAGGGCGGCGAAATGCTCCACCGATTGCGGCGCCAGTTCAAAGGCGCGCCGAAAATCGGCAAGCGCGCGTTCCTTGTCGGCGAATTGCACCAAGGCGCCGGCACGCGCCCAAGTCGTCGCCGCGTTTGCATTCATTCCTTGGCGCTGGAGGTCGGCGGCAAACGATTCCAATGCGCCGACCGCACTCGCGGTCTGGCCTTCGCGCAATAACAAGAACACTGCTTGTTCAAGCGAGAGGTTCGACTGGCTGAGGTCCGCGACTGTGAGGTAGGCGCTGTCGATGGATTCCTGATTGAGCGCGCCGGTGGAAACGAGTTGGCGTGTTACGTCCGCTCTCAACGCGCGCATCATCGCCTCGCGATTGGCGCCAGCGAGGCTCGCCGACCAAAGCGCTATAACGAGGGCGAGCCCCGCAACACTTGCCGCTATCGCGGCGACGATCCATCGCCGCCTTGGCCGCCTTCCAGTCGCGCCGCCATGGCGGCCCCTTGGATCAAAGGCAAACGCCTCGACCGTTTCGTTGGTTTTGTCGATGTCAACGGGTCCGATCGAGACCAGTCTTGCCGCATTCGGCCCGCGGAGAAGGTCGAACACCGCCCGCGAGGCGATAATGCAATTTTCCCCGGCCTCGGATTGAAGTCGGGAAGCGACATTGACCGTGTGTCCAAGCAGGTCGCCATTGCCGGTGACAGTGACTTCGCCCAGATGGATGCCGATCCGCACCGGCGGCGCGCCCGCGCTCGCATGATCGAGCACCGCAAATGCCGCCGCAAGCGCATTGCTAACCGATTGAAATTCCAACAGGAAACCGTCGCCCGCGGAATTGAAAACGCGGCCGAAATGCGTGCGCGTGACGGTCTCCGCGCTTGCCTTCAGCGCCGTCACCGCCGCCGCCGCCCGAGCCTCGTCGCGTTCGGCAAACGCCGAATAGCCCGCCATGTCGATGCCGACGATTACGGCCAGTCTCTGCTGAGGGGTATCGGACGCCATGGTTTGAAGCTTCTTTGCGTGGTGAACGTCATAGCGCCGCTGCGCGTTTTTGTCGTGCGCCGCACCTAAAATTCGCGGGCGGCAAGCGCCGCCGCTGGTTCAACGAACTCGCGGTTCATTCCACTTCCCAGTCGACTTCGCCTCGCATGCCGAGCGCCACCTCGCCGTCAAGCGTCGCCTGGAGGCGCTCCTGGGAAGTCTTGCTCGGCATCCGGAAGACGAACGTCACCCGCCGCTTCGAAAGCGACCTTTGCTCGCTTACTATTTTGCACCCCGCCCGGGCGAACACCTGCCGATGCGCCTCCGCCGCCTCCGCCACACGCCCCTCGGGCAGCTGCTTGACTACAATTCGGCAGATTGGGTTGGCGTCAAACCAATAGATGAGGCCAAACGCGAACAGCGCCGCGAGCACCGCGAAGTGGGGCAGGTTGAGTCCGCTGATGAGACCCAACAGCGTCACCACGATAAGCCGCCCGGTGTCGCGCGTTGAGTCGGTATCGGTCCGAAATCGCATCAATCCGCCGAGACCGAACACGACAAAGCCTACAACCAAGCCGTACTCCAGCACCGTCACGCCGACCATGGCCCCCACCAGGGCGTACATGATGTAGACTTTTGGCAGTTCGGCTTCTTCGAGCGTGTCCACGGTGCGGGAAGTCATCGGGTGAAAGGCGATCATCGCCGCAAGCGCGGTCGCAAGCACGAGTGCGCCAAGCGATTCAAGCAGAAAGCCAAAATCGAGGAAACCGCGCCAGCCCACGGCCTGCAGCTCTTGGGTGTCGGACATAACCTCCGGCTGAGCGCTTGCGTTCTGGGGCGCAAGAAAAAGCGCCGATGCCAAGTGGAAAAACAGGACTACGCGAGTGCTGGCCATGGGGATCGGGTTCCGGCGGTTTGGTCGCTACCCAGTTGGAATTTGCGGCGCTTCGGCGCGGTCTGTCCAGCGCCGCGGCGCAAGCTAGGGAAACTCCCCGCCGTGACGAGAGTCACGGCGGCTGGGAGCGGGGTTGGCTATTGGTCCCACGTGGCCGGCGAGACTCCGGCGGGAGGAAATTCGATGATCCGCATAGCCTACTCGGCCTGGGACCGGACCCAAGCAATAGTCGTTTTCGCGTTGTGCGTCGGCGCCTGCATGGTGTTGCCGCTGACGCTGGCTTCTATCGGCATTCACGCGCTTTAGACTTCGCATTAAGGTGCCCCCGGCAGAGCTTGAGGCAGTGGAGGCGGCGATGTGGAGGGCGAATTTCTGGGCGGTCGCGGGGTGTTTTTTTGCCGTGATCGGTCTGTTCACACCGGCTTCGGCGCAGGCCCCGCTGTTCTCCGACAATTCCGAAATTCAGATCCTGATCGAGGGACCGATCGGCGATCTTGTTCGCACCGCCAGGCGCGGCACCGATCCGTTCCCCGCGCGCTTGAGCCTGCTCGGCGGGGCCGAGCCGCGACGCTTTGAGATCGCGCTATCGGCGCGCGGCATCTCGCGGCGAACCGGCGGCATCTGCAATTTTCCACCGATCCGGCTCGATTTCAACGACGCCGTGCGCGGCACGCCAATGCAGGGACAGAACCGGCTGAAATTGGTCACCCGCTGCCGGGCCAATCTTCAGCACTTGACCGTGCTCGAATACATTGCCTATCGCCTCTACAACGAAATCACGCCGCTCGGTTTTCGAGTGCGGCCCGCGCAGGTCACCTATCGCGACAACGCCGGACGCCGGCGGGAACAGACGCAGTTCAACTTCCTGGTCGAGGATGTGGACGATGTGGCCCGGCGTAATCGCCTTACCGCCCTCGAAGTGGCGCCTGACGAGGTGCGTTCATCCCAGCTCGACGCGGAAGCCTCCGCGCGGGTCGGCTTATTCCAATACATGATCGGCAATCTCGATTGGGACATGGTGAGCGGGCCGGCGGGGGACGAATGCTGCCACAACGGCAAGCTGTTGGCCGCTTCGGCGACTTCGCGCCAAGCCGTCGTGCCAGTGCCGTACGATTTCGATTATTCCGGCTTCGTGAATGCGCCTTACGCGGTTCCCCCGGAGGGGCTGGGGGTGGCGAACGTGCGCACGCGCCATTATCGCGGCCTCTGCCGCCACAACGCGAACGTCCCGGCCGCAGCCGAATTGTTTCAATCGCGCCGCGCCGCTTTGTTCGCGGTGATCGACGGCGACACGCGCTTGACCGCGTCCAGGCGTCAGGCGGCGCGGCGCTACATTGAGGAATTCTTCGCCATCCTCGACGAGCCCGCGCGCTTCAACCGCCAAGTGATTGAGCGCTGCCGGCGCTGAGCCTCAAGGGGCCGGTGCTATCGCAATAGCTGAGTCGGGCGCCGCGCATGTTGCCTGCAACGCCGCGTTCGGCCCATCGGGGGGATCGAGCGCGGCGATGCGGGCGAAGTAGGCGCAGGTCTCCGCGGGCGTGGATGCCGTGAGCGCCACACGGGCGCCGCGGTGAATTGTCGAGGCTGCACCGTTTTCGATGATGAGATAAGCGCGCGGATCGGTATAACCGGAGGGCACGGCTATATCGGCAAGCACCACCCGCCCGCCGAAACGCGGCAGGACCGTGGAGGCGCGCTTGGTGTGGCCCACGACGATGCGCGACACGCCGTGACGCGCGAGCAGCGCCTCAACGTGCGCACGCTCGGTCGCCGCGGAATTGAGCGCCAAGCCCCTGTACCAGAGCGGGCCTTCCTGATTGGTGAGAATGTCGGAATAGGCCGCCACTGGCCGCCCGCGCAGCGCCGCGCGCACGGCGCTGTTCATCGCCTCGCGCTCGGCATCGACAAAGCTGGGCCCAAGGCCGCCATGCAGAAACAGCGTGTTGTTGATGCGAATGATTGCGTCGTGACCCGCCGCCCAACGCCCGTACATTCCGCTCGGCGCCCACGCCGCGCGGTGCTCGACATAACCGAGCGGATGCTCAAGGTCCCATTGCGCGCGGAATGCATCGTCAAACACGGGCAAGCCGCCTTCGGGGGGATGCTTGCGCAGGTAATCCATCGTGCGGCGGTAAAATTGGCTGCGCCGCCGCGCGGAGCGGCGGTCGGCAAAAGCGGCGTATTCGCCGGGATGCACGTAGCGCAGATCGCCCTCAACGTTCATGGCCTCGTGGTTGCCGATCAGCGCATGCACATATCCCCCGGCGCGGCGCGCCTGCGGCTCGATGCGCCTAAGCAGGTCCATAATGGCGCGGCTATTGGCGCCCCGATCTGGGATGTCGCCCAATTGCACCAGGTGGGTGGGTCCGCCGATCCAATCGCCGGCGGCGTCGATCACACTTGCGTCGCTCAAAATATCCGCAAATTTCTCGTAGTCGCCGTGCAAGTCGCCAATGACGACAATTCGGGAGACGCCCTGCCAGTTCGACTGTGCCTGCGCTGGCGCCGCGAATACGATGGCAAGAGCGGCCAGCGCCGCCGCGATGGTTTTGAGATATCCGATCACGGCATCCGAGGATAACGGCTGAGCAGCGCGCGCGTTTCATCGCCTTCATCGGCGATCACCAGCGCGCCGTCGGCGAGGATCGCGACGCCTTCGGGCTGGACGTGGTGGCGGCCGAGCGAGCGCGCCGTGACGAGCGCGCCATTGGCGTCCAGTTCGGCCAGCGCGCCGCGGTTCGCGGACAGAAGAATGACGCGTCCGCTGCGCTGATCGAACTCAATCGACGAAGGCCGGAACGATCGCACACCAGCGGCCGCCGCGATGTCGGCCTCGGGCAGCGTGCGCCACAGCGCGGTGCGGCGCGTGCGCGTTGACCAGGCATAGAGCGCGATTGTGTTGCGCATGCCGCGAAGGTGATGAGTCTTGCAGGCGAGAATGAGCCTTGCTTCCGCCGCCAAATAGGCCAAGCCCTCGATCTCGCAGATTTCGCCGAGGCCAGCGTCGAACCGGTCGAAGGCGACTTGGGCGCCGTCTTGTCCCTCGTGGAAGCGGTAGAGCCGGCTCGTGCTGGTGACGAGCCAAAACGCGCCTTCCGGCGAGACGGCCAGGCCCTCGAAATCGCCGCGCTCGATCGGATCGCCGAGCGTGAAATGCTTTCGCAATGCGGCTTGATCCGCATCCAGCTCGTAGATGATTGCGCGCTCGTCATCGTGGCCAAACAAGCGCCCGTCAGCGGTCGTGGCGAGTCCGGATATCTCGCGCAGACGGCTTGGCATATTCCATTGAACGTCCGGAATCGCCGCGAAGAGCGACCGGCCTTCGCCGGCGGACGCGCGCACTTGCTCGGACGCCGTCGGATCGGCGCAGGCGCCGAGCGCCAGTGCGGCGATCAGGGTTTTTCGTGTCCGTTTAGTCATCGTCGTCGTCTTCAGCCGTATCGGGCTCTTCGCGGCGCTTGCGTTGTTCTTCCTTGGCCATCCATTGGCGAGAGAACATCTGCTTGCCGGTGGTTTCCGAGCCGAATTCCGTCGCCCATAGGCCAAGTACGGTGTAGTTGAAGAAGATCGAAATAATGGCGGCGACCTCAATGGCGTTGACGCCGCAGGACACGCCAACCGCGATGGCAGTGAACAAATAAGTGGTTTCGGCGCTATCCTTCAGCGTGTGGCGGAAGCGAACGCCGGCGACGATACCAGCCAAACTGAACGCCAGCGCCAGGCTGTCGTGGACCACGTGCACGATGCCGGTGATGACCAGCGGCAAAACCAGGATGGTCTGGATGAAGGACTGGCTCACATCCTTGCGCCGGCGCGCGCCCATGCAAATCCAGGTCACCGGCAGCATAAGAACAAACGAAGCAATGATGGCCAGAGCCAGGCGCACCCCATCGGCCAACGTCGATTGCGCTAGCACCGCCACCCGCGGCAGCGGCTCAAACGCGGATTGCCCCGCCGCCCCGAGATCCGCTGCCCCGCCCACCGGCAAGAGCTGCAAGAGAGCCGGATAGAGCGCCATCATGCCGCTCAACACGCCGGCGACGACACCGTAATATGCGGTGATGTAGAAATATGGCTTCAACAGCTTGGGCAAGCCGGCAGCCTTGGTCTGGCCGTTTTCGCTCAGGGGCATTTGCGTCATCTCGACTGCCATACGCCGACGATTTCCAAACACAATGGCGATCCTCTTTATTGTACGATTCGTTCCAGTGGATGAGGCCGGCGTAACTCGCAAGCGTGGACTGGCGCTCGGCGCTCGAGCGTTTCTGCTATCGGAGCGACACTTCAACGCGGCGGTTCAGGGCACGCCCTGCGGCTGTCTCGTTGCGAGCAACGGGCTCGGTCTCGCCCTTACCCTCGACGCGAACTCCCGTCGGGTCCACGCCACGCGCGATCAGCCAGTCGGCCACTGCCTGGCCGCGCCGCCGCGAAAGCGATAAGTTGTACGCGTCCTCTCCCGTCGCATCGGCAAAGCCTGTAATCTCGACGCTGACAGCGGCGCGGGTTTGAAGGGCCGCCAGCAATTGCTCAAGCGCCGGCACTGATTGCGGTTTCAATGTAGCGGAGTCGAAATCGAACAGAACGCTGTAGCGGTTGGGGTGCTGGTCGGCAGGCGGTGCGGGTTCGCGCGCCGGCGTAGCAGACTCGAAATCGTCGCTGGCCGTTGGCTGACCGCCCGGGCAGGGCGTACCGGCCACGGCCATCGCTGTGCGCACCTCATCGTCCACGCACAACAGCGCCACTGCCGCGCGACGATAGCCCATCGCGGCGAGTTGGCGGGCGTTTTTCAGCCGGCGGCAATTGTCATCCTGCCAAGTCGCGCCGATTGACACCCCGAAGCTCATGCTCTGCGCGCCCATCGAGCTTGAACCCATGCAAGTGTCTTCAACTGCCAAAATCGGCGCCGCGTAGGCGGTGGCCACAGGCACCCGGAACGCCAGGCCATCTCGGCCGTCCCGGCCATCGCCGCCGTTTTCTCCATGCTGGCCGTCCTGGCCATTGGCGCCGCTCAAACCGTCCGCGCCGCCCAGACCATTCGCGCCATTGGCGCCGCTCAAACCGTCCGCGCCGCCGAGACCGTTCAGGCCATTAGCGCCGTTCAAGCCGTCCGCGCCGCCGAGACCGTTCAGGCCATTGGCGCCGTT
>Ga0247727_10000301_pt1 | contig 118735 bp, 106 predicted proteins | sample WisWelCaveWW1625_FD_202498 | JGI IMG/M metagenome (GOLD analysis project Ga0247727, IMG submission 202498) | Biofilm microbial communities from Wishing Well Cave, Virginia, United States - WW16-25 | ecosystem: Environmental > Aquatic > Deep subsurface > Groundwater > Cave microbial mat...
GCGGCACGGTCTTCGCCTCCGAAACCACCGACGTGCGCGGCCCGGGCTATCCGCGCGTCGTGGACTTCGGCCTCAACGGTTCACCGGTGCGCGACGTCGGCGCCTTCGAGTTGCAGAACTGACATGAGTGCCTTCCTTCTCTTCTGTCTTGCTGAGCCGAGCGCCATCGTCCAGGATGTGGGAGGTGGTTGGAGGTTGCAAACGACCCTGGCCGGCGAACCTCGAGATGAATTCGGAACCGCGGTTGACCCCTCCGTGGACTTGAATGGAGATGGCTGGAATGAGTTGTTCGTTGGGAAGCCTGGAATGTGGCCGCCGTCCTACAACTGGCCGACGGGAGGAGCGGTGCTTCTGGAACCGAGGTTCGGACGTGAAGTTTGGCGATTCCAGCCCCCGAATGATCCTGATTACTTATCGACTGGCGGTGCCGTTTCCTTCGTGCCCGATCTGGATGGTGATGGCTTGCACGACTGTCTCGTCGCAGATCCCGGTCATATTACCGGGATCGTAATCGGTACCGGAAGCGTGTTCGTCCTGAACGGACTCACCGCAAGCGTCATCCGCGAGCACTTCGGGAGCACCACTGGATCCGTATCCTTGGGTGGAGAGAATCTTGGCTGGTCAGTGCTTGGGATCGAGGACGTCACTTTTGATGGACGAGGCGACTACGTCATCTCTTCGCCCTTGTCCGACCTGGGCCAAGGCACAAGATCTAATAGCGGTGAAATCGAATGCTTCTCCGGTTCGACCGGAGGTCTCGTCTGGAGGTATTCCGGCCAACCGAATGAACTCATCGGAAGGGCCCTCGCGCTCGGACCTGATCTGACCGGCGACCAGATCCCGGAGATCCTGGTTGATGCCAATGGTGCCTACGTCGGCAGCGAACGGCTCGGCAAGGTTTACATCCTCGATGCTCGGACCGGCAACTGGCTGCGCACCATTGACGGCCTGCCGGTGATCGGGCCACTGACGCCGGACTTCGGCAGTGCCCTTGGGACTAGCGCTCACCTAGATTCCGACGACATTCCCGACATCGTCGTCGGTGCGGATAACGCTAGTTTGGCAGCCGGCGACGGAGCCGGCTACGTCGCGGCCTTCTCGGGCTCAAGCGGTCAACTGCTCTGGCGCTATGACTCCGAAGTCCCCGGCGCTCGCCTCGGCACCAGTGTGAGCGGCCTGGATGACCTCGATCTGGACGGCTATACCGAGGTGCTCGTCGGCGCCACCGCCATCAGCACCTATCACCCGAGCGGAATCGGCGAGGCGCTTGTCCTTTCCGGAAAGGATGGCAATCTGCTCTGGAGGATTGCCACGAGTTCGGCGCACTATCAGGCCTATGGATGGATAGTCCGGGGTTACAGCGTGGGCGGACGGCTCGATCACGCGCTGATCTCCGAGCCAAGCGTGGGGATTTTGAGCGACGGCGCGATCCACGTCGTCGAGTTCCAACCCTTTCTCGAGCCGTCGGACCTCTCGATCTCCGCGGCGGCAGGCGGAATCATTCACTATCAAATCGACTTCCCGCAGTCGGAGGCGGGCCTCCCCTACGCGCTGCTCGCGTCGGCGGCGGGACGCGGCCCGACCCTGCTCGGCGGTCTACTCGTGCCGCTCACGCAGGACGCCGCGCTGAGCCGCTGCGTCGCCAACCTCTATCCCCCCGAGTTTCTGCTGCCGCGCGGGATTCTCGACGCGCAGGGTGATGCAGACGCCGGCCTGTTGATCGCGTCGGGACGTCTCAACGGCTACATCGGCCGCACGATCCACCTCGCAGCGGTGACCGGAATCAGCGGCACCGGCCGGCTCTCCTCGATCGCAGCACCGCTCATAGTGCAGCCGTAGAAGCGGTTTCAGCAGGATCCGTGAGCCGGATCCTGTTCTGGCGTCGTGGGCGAAACGGATGACGCCGTTTCTAGAACAGTCTCGCGGCGATCCGGACGCCCCACGCGACTCCCGCGAGCACCGCGAGGCCGATCAGCAGCGCGAGAAATTTCATCGCGAGCGACTGCTGCGCGAGGTCGCCGAAGCCGCGCGAGCGGCCGCGCCGGCGCAGATCCGCGTGCAGACGCGCGCGCGCGCGCTCGGCTTCGTGATCCGCAGCGGCCTGCGTCGCGGCAGCCGGCGAGGCACGCGCCTGCTCCGGCGGCGCGCTGACGGCGCCTTCGGCCGCCAGCACGTCGAAAGCAACCGCGCCGAGCGTCACGAGATCGCCGGGATGCAGCGCAAGACGCTGACCGCGCACGCCGTTCAACAGCGTGCCGTTGGACGAGGCAAGATCTTCGACCAGCCAAGCCTCGCCTTCGCGCGCCACGCGCGCGTGCCGGCGCGAGACGCTCGGGTCGTCCACCACCCAATCCACTCCCGCGAGACGACCGAGCACCATCCCCTCGCGGATCTCGCGGGTCTCACCGGTGCTGCGGCGGCGGAGACGCAAGCACCGACACTCTAAGATGGCCGCGGCGGTTCGCTCCATGCGCCTCGATTCCGTTCTGCGCTGCGAGGGCCTCGCGATCGAGCGCGGCGGCCGGACGCTCGCGACGGGACTCACGCTGGATCTCGCCCCGGGCGCGCGCGGCCTCGTGCTCGGCGCGAACGGCTCCGGCAAGAGCACGCTGGCCGCGGGCCTGTGCGGGCTGCTGCCGTTGCGCGCAGCGCGGCTCGAGCGGCCAGCGCGCATCGGCTACGCGCCGCAGGAGCCGGACTTTCCGGGCGCGCGCCGCTGCCGCGAGTACCTGCGGGAACTCGCGGCGTTGGGCGGCGCGGGCCGCAGCGCCGCGGCGCAGGCCGACGCCGCGCTGCGCCTCTTCGCGCTCGAGGAAATGTCGCGCCACCGCATCTCCGAGTTGTCGCGCGGCTGGCGGCAGCGACTCAACCTCGCGCGCGCGTGGCTCGGCCGGCCCGCGTTGGTGATCCTCGACGAGCCGCAGACCGCGCTCGATCCGGACGGCTTCGCCGCGCTCGGCCGCGCGCTGATTCTCGCCGACCAGGCGGTGCTCCTGGTCGCGCCGCCGGGCGCGGGATGCGAAGCGCTCGCGCCGCCGATCCTGCGTCTCGGCCAGGAGACGGCCACGAGATGAGTCTCTCGCTGCTGCTGCCCTGGCTGCGCGCGTTCGCCGGCCGCCGCGCCTGGATCGCGCTGCCGGTCGGAGCGCTGCTCGCCGCGCTGCTGGCGCTCGATCCGGTGCTGGGGCCGGAGGACGGCCTCGGCAGTTATCTCGCCTACGCCGCGCTCTTTCCGGCGGTGTTGCTGCTGCGCTTCGGCGCACTGCTCGACGCGCGCCGCCGTGACGGCCTCGAACTTGAGGAAGCGCTGCGCGATCCCGCCGGCCGGCGCGCGCCGCTCGCCGCGGTGCTCGCGCCTGCCGCCGCGCTCGCTGCAGGCCTCGCGCTGTGCGCGATCCCGCCAACCTTCGCGAACTTGCCGCCGGGGATCGCGGAAACCGCGCGCCATCCCGTCCGCATCTCCGCCGCCGGCGAGGGCGAGTTCCGGGCCGACGCGGGGGGGGGCTTGCCGCGCGGCAGCACGCTCTTGCTCGCCTTCGAGTGGGAGCGACCGCCGCAGGAAGGTGAACAGCCTGCGCTCTTTGCGACCGACGGGCGCGAGGTCGCGCTGGTGCCGGGCACACTCGCGCGCTGGCCGGCGAGCGCGAACGAGGCGCGCCGCGGCGTGCTGGAATGGGGAATCAATTCCGACGCGCGCGCGGCCGGCGTCACGCTGCTGCGCTCGATGGCGCGGATCGAAGTCGGCCGTCCGCGGCGCGGCGACCTGCCGCGGCTGCTCGCGCGCCAGTTCCTCTTTTTCTGGCCGCTGTTCCCGCTGGTGCTGCTGCTGGTGCGGCGCGGCAGATCCGGCGGCCTGCTCGCGGCTTGCGCCGCGCTCGCGCTCGGCGGCCTCGCTGCGGCCGACCCGCGCGATCCGCCCGACCTTCCTTCCTCGCCGGCGGGCTGGATCGGGCGCGCGGTGCTGGAACTGAAGGATCTGCTGCCGGACGTGCGCGGGCTCGCTGCGGCCGGGCGCGGCTTCGAATTGCGCAGCGGGACGACGTCCACGGCGGCGCTCGCCGCGTGGCTCGGCCTCGGAGTCGTCCTGGCGCTTGCCGCCTTCGGCCGGCGGAGGCCGCGGTGATCCGGACCCTCCTGTTGGCATGGATCGGGCTTCTCGGCTTGGCCGGCGTAACCAGGCAGGTGGACTGGCCCGGGCTGGAGGCGCTTCGCACGCTGCAGGGATGGTGGCTGGCCCGCCAATTCGACGCCTCGGCGCTGCATGACGATGACACCACCCTACGCAGGGTCGGGGAACGGATTTTCCTGCTCACTGGGGATTCCAAAGCCTTGCTCTTCGCCGCAGACCGCGTGGGATTCCAGGCCACTGCACCGCGGCCGGGTTTGCATGGCGCCGAGGCTCGGGAGGCGAGCCGATGGGCCGTGGAGGTGCTGGAGGGTCATCTGGAGCACCTCGAAGACCCCTGGGAAGCGCGCAGAATACAAGCATTTATCATTGTTAATAGACAGACTGCCCCCAGCCTCGAGCATCTCGGACTCACCGCCGCGTCGGCCTGGTTTGCCGCCGGCGGCGGCCCTTCCTGGCCCATGACGATCGGCGAGGTCTATCGCCTGGGACTCACACTCACTCCGGCAGAACGGGCTGCTCTCCTTCGCGGCAGCCTGCGCATCCTTGTGCCTGAAGGGGACTGATGCAGACGATTCTGCAGATCGTCGCCGCGCACCCGGGCGAGTGGACCTTCCTGCTGCTGCTGGCCTGCGGTATTGGCCTACCTCCCTGGTCGGAGGAACTGGTTCTGCTCGCTTGCGGTTGGGCGGTCGCGGAGGGCCACTTGGGCTTCGTCGCGGCCATGGGCTGGTGCTTCGCCGGCATCCTGCTCGGTGATGCCGTGCTGTTCTTGGCCGGGAGGATCGCTGGCGAGCGCGTCGCAACCTGGCCCGTCCTGCGCCGGGCCATGCGTCCGGCCCGTCGGCGCCGTTTCAACGCCCAGTTCCTCAAATACGGCACCCGCGTGGTGTTCCTCGCCCGCTTCCTACCCGGCGTGAGACTGCTCACCTACCTCGTTGCTGGCAATCTGGGCATGCCATGGTGGAAATTCCTGCTGCTGGATGCCGTCGGCGCGGTGCTGACCGTGCCAGTATCGGTCTGGCTGGGCTGGAAATTCGCCGCCAACCTTGACCTCGTGCAATCCTGGATGCACCGATTCCAGATTCCGCTGGCGATCCTGGGAGTGGTGGCCGCGATCTGGCTGTGGCGCAAGTTCGGCCGGTCACGCTGGATGAGACTGCAAGCCCTCCGCGAGCAGCGCCGCTCTCGGGACCGAAACGGATAGACTCTTGCCCTCATTTTCGCGCCCCCCGACCTCGGGCTGGGCCGGAAAGACTCCCTCGGAAAGCCTCATGCACACTCTGATCACCTACCTCCCTTGGATTGGCGCCGCGGCGGCGCTGGTCGGTGCACTGCTCTTCTATCTCCGCGTCATGCGCGCCCCGGACGGCACGCCCAGAATGCAGGAACTCGCGCGGGCCGTGCAGGAGGGTGCGCGCGCCTTCCTGTTCACCCAGTACAAGATCCTGGCCGTTTTCGTGGTCGCGGCTGCGGCCGCCCTGTTCATTCTGCCCAAGGAATACGGCGGCGGCCTGCCCACCGCCCTGGCCTTCGTGGTCGGCGCCTTCACTTCGGCGCTGGCCGGTTGGATCGGCATGTACACCGCCACGCGCGCGGCCGTGCGCACGACGGAAGCGGCTCGCACCGGTCTGGCGCCGGCGCTGACGATCGCCTTCAGTTCGGGCACGGTCATGGGCCTGACCGTCGTCGGCCTGGGGATTCTGGGCGTGACGATCTTCTCGATGCTCTATTCCGAGGGCGGCGTCATCACCACAGCCACCATGCAGAAGGTGCTGGGCTTCTCCTTCGGCGCCTCATCCATCGCGCTGTTCGCGCGCGTCGGCGGCGGCATCTACACCAAGGCGGCCGACGTCGGCGCCGACCTGGTGGGCAAGATCGAGAAGAACATTCCGGAGGACGACCCGCGCAACCCCGCCACCATTGCTGACAACGTCGGCGACAACGTGGGTGACGTCGCCGGCATGGGCGCCGACCTCTACGAGTCATACGTCGGGGCGATCGTCGCCACGATGACCATCGGCGTGACCGTGGCGGCCGCGGGTGCCCACGGCACCGTTGACCTCGTGATGCTTCCGATCTACCTGTCCGGCGTCGGCATCCTGGCCTCGATCATCGGCACCTTCACGGTGCGCACCAACAACGAGGCAAAGATCCACTCCGCGCTGTTCCGCGGCCTGCTCGTGGCCTCCGCCGTCCTGGTGGGCTTCGCCTACTGGCTGTGCACCGCCGCGGGCCTCGAACTGGACTACACCGAAGGCGGCGACCCACACGGCGGCATGGGCCTGTTCTGGTCCATCATCTCCGGCCTGCTCGCGGGCGTGCTGATCGGCAAGATCACCGAGATCTACACCTCATTCGACTACAAGTCCGTGAGAAGCATCGCCGCGCAATCCGAGACCGGCGCTGCGACGAACATCATCAGCGGTCTGGCGGTCGGCATGAAATCCACCGCCGCGCCGGTGATCGTGCTCGGCGCCGCCATCGCCATCGCTTACAACCAGGGCGGCATCTACGGCATCGCGCTCTCTGCGGTGGGAATGCTGTCCACTCTCGGCATCTCGCTCGGCGTGGACGCCTACGGCCCGGTGGCCGACAACGCCGGCGGCATGGCGGAGATGGCCGGACTGCCGAAGGAAGTGCGTCAACGCACGGACTCGCTCGACGCGGTGGGCAACACCACCGCGGCGATCGGCAAAGGCTTCGCGATCGGCTCTGCTGCGCTCACGGCCCTCGCCTTTTTCGCGGCCTACAACCAGCAGGTCGCGGTCTTGAAAAATCTGCCGGAATACGCCCTGAACATCGCCCAGCCGGACGTCGTGATCGGCATGCTGCTCGGCTGCATGCTGCCGTTCTTGTTCAGTGCGCTGACCATGCAGGCGGTGGGCCGCGCCGCCTACGCGATGATCGGCGAGGTGCGCCGCCAGTTCCGCGAGATCCCGGGCCTGATGGAGGGCACCGGCAAGCCCGATTACGCCGCCTGCGTGGCCATCTCCACCAAGGGGGCCCTGCGCGAAATGATCGTGCCCGGCCTGCTCGCGATCGGCGCGCCGGTTGCGGTGGGCTTCTACAGCGTTGACATGCTCGGCGGCCTGCTGGCGGGCTCCCTGGTCGGCGGCGTGATGATGGCCATCTTCATGGCTAATGCCGGCGGCGCATGGGACAACGCCAAGAAGTTCATCGAGAAGGGCAATCACGGCGGCAAGGGCTCCGAGCCGCACAAGGCGGCGGTCGTGGGCGACACGGTCGGCGACCCCTTCAAGGACACCTCCGGCCCCTCGCTGAACATCCTCATCAAATTGATGTCGGTGGTCAGCCTGCTGCTGCTGCCCTTCTTCCTCTCCGGCCAGTAGGATGAACCGCAGGGCGGGCGGCGGTCGTCCGCCGCCTCGCCCTGCCTTCCACCCCTCTTTTGGTTCAGGCAGTCGTCAAAGTAGGATCCCGCGCGCTCGCCGCAGCGCTGGCGCGCGAGGCGGCGGAACGCAAGGGCGCGGACGTCCGCGTTCTTGACGTGTCAGAACTTCTGTACATCACGGATTTCTTCGTGATCGTCACGTCGCAGAGCGCGCGGCAGACGCGCGCGATCGCCGAGGCGGTCCGCGCGGTGGCGAAGGAGATGACAGGTTCAAAGGGCCACGCGGAGGGCGCGACCAAGTCTTCCTGGGTGCTGTGCGACTTCGACACGGTGGTCGTGCACGTGCTGACGCAGGAGGCCCGCGAGTTCTACGACCTCGACGCCCTGTGGGCCGACGCCGAAGAAGTGGATTATGCGGCGTAGGCTCCGGATCAGCGGAATGGTATGGCCGGCGAGCGCGATCGCCCCTGACGATCAACCGATCCGCCAGGCCAGGTCCCCGTCGGTGACGATCTCGCGTTCCGGCCAGCGCAGCGCCGCCAGCGCGTTCCGGCGCCGCTGCGGGTCGCCGTGCGCGCGGCCGACATTGCGGTAACCGACGCTGTAATCCACGCAGAAGGCGTTGCGCCGCGGACCGAGCGCGACCTCCGGCGCGATGCCCGCGAACAGGTACGGCCCGCGGTGCACCGGCCAGTCGGCTTCCAACAGCCCGCGCCAGTAATGGCCGAATACCACCGCCGGCTCTTCGCGGTACTCGTCCCACCACGCGACGCGCTCCACGCGGCGCATCCTCCCGCCCGCGCGGAACGGCGCCGCGGCCGGCCGCTCCAGCCCCGAGGTGCAGACTGCGACCGCGTTCGCGTTCTGCCGCTCGACGTCCGCCTCGATCCGCTCCGGGTGAACGCCGCGCGCTGCGAGCGCCGACTCGATGCGGTCGCGCGCCGCGAAGAACCGCGCGCGCGCCGATCCGCGCGCCGCACGCAGCGCCGCTACGCTGGGGTCGTCCCAGCACGCGTGAACGACGCGCAGGTCCTCGCGCTCGAGTGCAAGCGGCAGCGGCTCGAAGAATTCGAGCAACTCCGTGCGTTCGGAATCGCTGCCCAGCACGCGCTGCGCGACGACTCCGCCGCCGTCGGGAAGTCCCTGCTCCTCGCCGTAGAACCATTCGTTGCCGGCGCGGCGTTTGCCGAGCAGCAGATTCAGTTCGTGGTTGCCGAGCACGCAGGCCGCGCGGCCCGCCTCGATCCATGAGCGCACGAAGCGGACGGTGGCAAGACTGTCCTCGCCGCGGTCCACCAGATCGCCGATGAACACCGCGGTGCGCCCGGCCGGATGCGTGCCGTCGGCGCGGTAGCCGAGCCTCTGCAGCAGAAGCGTGCGCAGCGCGTCAATCTCGCCATGCACGTCGCCGACGATGTCGAGCGGACCGCCGGGCAGGCTGCGCACCAAGTGCATGCGCCCATTCTCCCCGCGCGCCGCCGTTGCGGGCGCAAAACGAAGGCGGGCGCTCTTGCGAGCGCCCGCCAGGTGAACTCTTCCTTGCGGAGGACTAGCCGCCGAAGGCGAGATCGAAGGTCGCCCAGAACACTGCCATGTTGTCGTCGCCAGCGTTCGGATCAATCCAGGCGTAGCCGAACCACGTGGATGCGTTGCCGCCCAGATGGGTGCCGAGCGAGATGTCAATCTCGTCGAACTCCGCGCCGGCCGTATCAATGTTCATCAAGGACACGCCGCCCTGCCAGCCTTCCGCCGGGGAGATCCCGACGCCGACTTTCCAGGTGTCAGTGTCCGTGGTCCAGATGCCCGAGGTGCCGAGGACGTCGGCAAAGCCCACGGAATCGTGGTAGTTCAGGCCGTACGGCGCGCCAACACTGTTGATGCCGGGAACCGCGAAATCGTCGTCGGTGTCCGAGATGGCGACGTTGATTCCGCCGCCCTGGATTCCGGGAACCGACTCCAGTTGCTCCAGTTCGAAGCCCGCGCCGGCGTACCAGGCGGAGCCTTCAAAGTCTCCGAACTCGTAGCGGGTGAAGTCGAAGTCGTAGGCGATGCCCATGCAGCCGCCGTTGACGTCAATGCCGTACCACGTCTCGTGCGTGGCCGCGGAGCCGCCGCTGGCGGTCTCGTCGCGCATGATCCACGGCGCCAGGTGAATCGGACCGCAGGCCTCGACCATGTCGCAGGCCCAGTCCGCACCCAGGATGTAGATCATGTCGTCCGACTCGGACAAGCCGTTCTCTACCCCGTTCAGCATCGCCGCGTGGAGGTTGAAACCCATCAGCGGGTGGGCGTACCAGATGCCCGAGAAGGTCGTGACCAGGTTGTCCCAGTCCTCCGAGCCGAGCAGTCGGCCGCTGCCGAGGGTGTAGTACTTCCGGCCGATCGTGACGGTACCGCCGTCGTTGACGAGGCTATCCACCTCGACATAGGCGCGGTCCAGGCCCTCGCCACCCGCCTCAGACGGCAGATCGCCGAGGTCATGGCGTCCCGAGACAGAGCCGCCGAAGGCCTCGCGGCCCGAGAAGCCGACGAAGGCGCGAGAGGTATCCGTGACGTTGAACCAGAAATTCAAACGGGCGCGGGTGTCGAGGTCACGGTTGTTGGTGTCCATGCCATCGTCGCTCCAGCGGTTCCGGGCGCGGAAGTCGCCGTCAATCTTCACGGTGCCGTGATGATCCGGGGCGGCGAGACCGCTGTTGAGTTCAGCCAGAGCGCGTTCCAGGCTCTGGTCGTTTTCTTGCGCAACGCCCTGGGAAGCCAGGGCGATCGCGGCGATTGCCGCGAGGGAGTACAGGCGAACCTTCATTCCGAGACTTCCTTGTGGGGCCCTTGTGGGCGTTATGGTGAGGCCGGTTGGGAAGGGAGCCCGTTCCGACCGTGGGAGTCAGCCGCATCTCACGGGAGGTACCCGTAAAGATGAGCGGAACATTGTGCCGAGGCCAGTGCAAGTTGCAAGGGCCATCTCTTGCCCGTCCTTGCCTCCGGTCCAATGTTGAACATCGGCTGGGACCGGCTGGCGTTTTCCCGAAATCAGCCGGTGCAAACCATGGGAAATGTCGGTGATTACAAAGCATTAGACTTGTTGCAGACCACTTCCGCACGCCCTACCCTGATATCCGAATGCGCATCCTGCACCTCCATGACGCACCCCATATCGGCGGAGGTGCTTCGGGGTATATCAAACAACTGTTTGAATCTGCGGCCAGCCGGGGGCACTTGCAGTGGGCCTTCTCTCTGGATCAGGAGGCGGACCACCCGGCCCTGCAAGGCGCCCGCGCCTTCCGGTACGCCTGGCCGCCGTCGGCCTTGCGCCGCCGCCTCGACTTCCATACCTGGCACCGACCTCTTGCTGAAGCCCTGGAGGCCTGGATCCAGGAAGTCCAGCCTGACCTGATCCACGTCCAAAACTGCGTGCCCTTCCGTAACACGGTATTTCCGGCGCTCGGCCGCGCGGGCCGACCGGTGGTGATGACGGTGCACGACTTCAGTCTCGTGGATCCGAACCCGGCCGGACTCGATCGGCGCGGTCTTGGCGGCACCGTAAGGGCCTGGCTGGACCGCCGCTCCCTGGCGACCTCCCGCCGCGAGGTGTTCGCCGCGGTGGATCTTTTCCTCTGCCCTACCGAAGCCCTGCGCGACACCATCGGCTTCCGCGCCGGCCAGGCGCGGCTGCAGCGGCTGCCCATCGCACTCGCCGAGGCACGACCGGCGCCCGCGGGTTCGCCGCAGCAACCGCTACGCATTTTCTTCGCCGGCACGCTGTACCGCTCGAAGGGGGTGGACGTGCTGCTGCGCGCGCTGGCCGCGGCCGGCGGCGCCGCGCGCAGCGCGAGTCTTGAGATCGCCGGCGAGGGCGACCGGCGCTCCGACCTCGAAAGCCTGGCGGCTGAACTCGGCCTGCGCGAGCGCGTCGCCTTCCTCGGCCGCTGCGACGCGGCGCGCATGGACGCGGCCTACGCGGCTTGTCACATCCTGGTGCTGCCCTCGCGCGTGCCGGAGAACTCGCCGCTCACGGTGCTCGAGGCCGGCGCCCGCGGCCGGCCGTCCCTCGCGCCCGCGACGGGCGGGGTGCCGGAACTCCTCGCCGACGCGCGCGGCTGGACCTTTCCGAGCGAGGACGTCGCGGCGCTCGCGCGTGCGCTGGAGAGCGTGGCTGCAGATCCGGCCGAGGCCGTGGCGCGCGGCGCGCGGATGCGCGCCTGGGTGCGCGCCGAGTTCGACCCGCAGCGCCACTGGGAGAGCGTGGAATCGGCGTGGCGCGAAGTGGTGAGATCGGAACCCCGGCGATGAGAATCCTCCTCGAGGGCCACCGGCTCGTGCATACGCGCGACTTGGGCGGCATTGATTCCTACTGGCAGCGTCTGGTGCCGGAGTTGCTCGCGGCAGCCGGGCCGGAGGAGCGCTTCATCCTCCTCACCGCGTTCCTCAATCCGCGTCACGCGCGCGCGATCGCGCGCTTCCAGGACGCGGGCGCGACGCTGCGGCACTGGTGGGCCGCGCCCGAAGCGCTCTACGCGCTGCGGCGCGCCGGCGGCCGCTTCGAGTGGTTCGCGGGCGCGCACGACGTCGTCCACCTGCCCGAGCCGGTGTGCCCGCTGCGCACCCGCGCGCGCATCGTCGTCACCGCGCACGACCTGATGTACCTGCACTGCCCGCAGTTCCTGCAGCCGCGCTGGACCGCGCGCCTGCTGCGCGGGACCGCGGCGCTGGCGCGCCGCGCCGCGCTGTGGATCTGCGTCAGCGAGCACACGCGCGCGGAAATAGTGAAGCATTATGGCATCGCTCGCGCGCGCACCGTAGTGATCGCGCACGGCGTGGACGGCTCTTTCTTCGCGGCAGCGGGGGAGAACGCGCGCGCACGCGCGGTCGCGGCGCGGCTCGGCCTCGCGGGAGACCCGTACTTTCTCTTCGTCGGTTCGGTGGAGCCGAAGAAGAACCTGCCGCTGCTGCTCGAGGCGCTCGGCCGGGCTGCGGCGCGCCCGGGCGGCCTGCGTGCGCGGCTCGCGGTGGCGGGCCGCGCGGGTTGGGGCACCGCGTCGGCGCTGGACGAAACGCTCGCGCGCTGGCCGCTGCTGCGCGACCGCGTGCATTTCCTCGGATTCGTCGCGCAGGCCGATCTCGCGCCGCTGGTCGCCGGCGCGCGAGCGCTGGTCCTGCCTTCGCGTTACGAGGGCTTCGGCATGCCCGTGCTCGAGGCGATGGCCGCTGGCACGCCGGTGCTCGCCTCCGACCGCGGCGCGCTGCCGGAGGTCGCCGCGGGCGCGGCGCTGCACTTCGATCCGGACGACGGCGACGGGCTGGCCGGGCTGCTCGCGCGCGTGGATGAAGACGACGCGCTGTGCGAAGATCTGCGCACGCGCGGCCGCGTGCGCGCCGCGGGCTTCACCTGGCGCCGCTGCGCCGAGGAAACCCTGGCCGCCTACCGACTGGCTGGCACCCTTCCCGCATGAGGCTCCTCTTCGACGCCACCGCGATGGCGCTCACCGGGTATCACAAGGGCGGAGCGTATCGCTACGGGATGGAATTGCTGCGCCGGCTGCCGCTGGCGTCGCCGCCGGACTGGGAAATCGTTCTCTATTTCAATTTTACGCGCCGCGCGCACCGCGCGAAGATGGAGGAGACCTGCCGCCTGGCGGGTATCGAGCGCCGCGCGGTCTCGCGCGTGCCGCCGCAACTGCTGCGCGCGCTGCGCGCTCCGGCCGAATGGACCGGCGGACGTCACGACCTGTTTCACGGCCCATTTGACATCGTCCCGCCGACGCGGCGCGCCGCGCGCGTCGTGACGATCCACGACCTCGCCTTCCTGCGCGCGCCGCAAGGCCTGCCCGCGGCCTGGATCGCCGACCGCGCGCGCAGCGTTCCGGCGAGCGCGCGCCGCGCGCACCGCGTGATCACAGTCAGCGAGTTCTCGCGGCGCGACATCGTCGAGCGTCTCGGCGTCCCGGAGGAGCGCGTGGTCGCGATCCACCACGGGATTGGCCCGGAGTTCGCGCCTGCGCAGGCTCGCGAGGCCGACCTGGCGCGCCTCGCCGCGCGCTACGGCGTGCAACCCGGGTACCTGCTCTACCTCGGCACGCTGCAGCCCAACAAGAACGTCGAGGGCCTGTGCGCGGCGTTTCAGATCCTGCGCCGCGAGGGCTTCGGCGGGCAACTCGTGCTCGCCGGCGCGCCCGGCTGGCTCTTCGACGAGATGTGGGCGCGGGTCGCCGCGCGCGGCGACGACGCGGGCGTGGTGCGCACCGGCTTCGTGGACGAGGAGGATATTCCGCGCCTCTATCGCACTTGCGAGACGTTCGCGCTGGTCTCCTTCCTCGAGGGTTTCGGCATCCCGGTGATCGAGGCGATGGCTTGCGGCGCGCCGGTCGTCGCCGCCGACGCCTGCTCGCTGCCGGAAGTCGCCGGCGACGCCGGCATCCTGGTGGATCCGGCGCAGCCCGAAGCGATCGCCGCCGGCCTGCGCAGCGGACTGGCGCGCGGTCCGGAGCGCGAGCGGCGGATCGCGCGCGGCCGGGCGTGGGCGGCGCGCTTCACCTGGGACGCCAGCGCGCGCGCGCACGCGCGGGTCTACCGCGAAGCCGCCGAGGAGGCCGCGGCGGGATGAAATTCTCCGTGTTCGTGCCGACGCTGAAGCGGCCCGACCTGCTGCGGCGCAACCTCGCGGCGCTGGCGGCGCAGGCGCGCGCGCCGGACGAGATCCTTGTGTCGCTGCGGCCCGATCTGGATCCGGAAGGCGTGCGCGTGGTGGACGAATTCATCGCGCAGCACCCGCTGTTGCCGGTGCGCAAGGTGCTGCTCACGGAGCCCGGCATCGTGATCGCGGAGAACGCGCTGCTCGCGGCGGCCACCGGCGACGTGGCGTGCTTCCTGGACGACGACGCGATCGCGCGGCCGCGATGGCTCGCGAACCTCGCGCGGCACTACGAGGCTGACGAGCGAATCGGAGGCGTGGCCGGGCCGGCGATCAACGTCGTCAACGGCGCGTCGGACGAGCGCCGCGCACGGTTCCGCAACCGCCTGATTTTTCCGGGCCTGGTGATGGACCAGAGCACGCGGCACAGCGCGCGCGTGGTCGAAGCCGACCATTTCCGCGGCGCGAACATGAGCCTGCGCATCGCTCCGCTGCGCGCGCACGGCGGTTTCGAGCGCGGCCTGCTCGGCGACTGCTTCCGCTTCGAACTTGACGCGAGCCTCGGCGTCACGCGCCGCGGGTTCCGCCTGCTGTTCGACCCCGAGGTCGAGGCGGATCACCACGAGGCGCCGCGCGTTCTCAACCCCGACCGCTTCAATCCGGAAACCATTCACAACAACGCGGCGAACGAGACCTTCGTGCTGCTGAAGCACTACGGCGCCTTCGGACGCTGCTGTCACGTCGTGTTCGCGTTCCTGGTCGGCAATTTTCCCTGCCCCGGACTCGCGTGGGGCGTCGCCGGCTCGCTCCTTCGGCTCTTCTGGAACAACCGTTATCTGCTGGGCGTTGCGGCGATCGGACCCGCGTGGCGCGGGCGGGTGCGCGGCCGCCGCATGTGGCGGGAATGGCGCGCGAAACGCGCTACTGCCGCATGAGCCTGCGCGTCGCCCTCGCGCACGACTTCATCCGGCATGGCGGCGCCGAGCGCGTGCTGGAGCAATTCCACACGCTGTGGCCCGCGGCGCCGGTGTACACGCTGTTGAGCGAGAGGAACGACGCCTACGCGGATTGGGACATCCGCCCTTCATGGCTGCAGCGCTGGGTGCCGCCGTCGAAATACCGCTGGCCGCTTGCCTACTACCCGCGCCTGGTCGAAAAGATCCGCATCGAGGAGCCGGTGGATCTCGTGGTGTCCTCATCGGTCTCGTGGATGAAGGGCCTGCGCGTTCCCGAAGGGATCCCGCACCTGTGCTACATCCACCGGCCGATGATGTTCGCGTACGACCGTCAGCAGGATTTTCTCGCGAACTATCCCGCACCCTTGCGGCCGGCGCTGCGCGCGCTGGCGCGGCGGATCCGCGCGTGGGACCAGCGCACCGCCGACCGGCCGGATCTGTACGTCGCCAACTCGCGCTACACCGCCGGGCGCGTCAAGGAACTCTATCGGCGGGACTCCGAGGTCGTATACCCGCCCGTGGCCGTGGACGCTTTCCTCGACGCGGGCCGGACCACCCCCCCCGGCGAGTATTTCCTGACAGTCTCGCGGCTCGAGTCCTACAAGCGAGTGGACATCATCGTCGAGGCATGCACGCGCCTCGGCCTGCCGCTGAAGGTCGCCGGTCGCGGCCCCGAACTCGAGCGGCTGCGCGCGATCGCGGGCCCCACCGTGGAGTTCCTCGGCTACGCTCCCACCGCCGAACTACCCTCACTGATCGCGGGCTGCCGCGCATTCCTGTTTTCGGCCGAGGAGGATTTCGGCATCTCGCCGGTCGAAGCGCAAGCGGCGGGGCGCCCCGTGCTGGCCTTCGGTGCCGGCGGTTGCCTCGAAACCGTCGTGCCGGACCAGACCGGCGAGCATTTCCCACAGCAGAACGCCGACTCGCTGGTCGAGGCGCTACGTAATTTCAGGCCGGAGCGCTACGCGGCGGCGCAAATTCGCGGCCACGCCGCCCAATTTTCGGAGGTATCCTTCCGGGAGCGAATCCGGACTCTGGCAGAGAATCTAGTGGATCAAACGCACCGTTAGACTATCCGTCCTCCGCACCGGCAAGACTCGGGAAACCTGAACGCCACGTCGTCCTAAGCACTTGAGACACCAGGAGAAAGGACCGCTGCAGCTCGTTTACGAACGGCTGTACGTGGTGGCGATCGCGACGCTTGTGGCCGTCGCAGCGGCGTGGCTCATCGCGGGCCGCATGCCTCCGGTCTACCGCTCGCAGGCGCGCTGCTTCATGCCGACCAAGGCGGACGTGGTGTCGCTGACCTCGGAGGAAAACAACCTGCCGGACGGACCGCGCATCCCCATGGCGGTCGAGGAACTGCAGGCCTCGCTGCTCGGGGTGTTGCGCGGCGCGGACCTGCGGCAGCAGGTCGCCGCGGGGATCGAGGGGCGTTCGAGCAAGCAACTCGAGAAGAACGTGGACTTCGCGATTGACAAGTACAACCTCGTGACGATCTCGGTGTACGACATCGAAGCGCCGATGGCGCAGCGGATCGCGCAGACGTTTCTGAAGTTCTTCCGCGACAAGTTGGACGAGACGACGAAAATCAGCATTCGCGAGAACGCGAACATGCTCGAGACTGCCGCCACGAACACGCTGGCCGAGGTCGGGCGCGTGGAGCGCGCGCGCCAGGAATTCTTGGCCGGCCAGGGCACCGTGGATTATGGGACGCAGTTCGAACTGATCGCCGGAAAAGTCAAGTCCGCGACGCAGAAAGTGGACGATCTGGACGCGCGGCTGGCAGCCACGGAAACCGGGCTGGCCGAGGTGCTCAAGCAGCGCGCCGCGCTGCCGGATTCCGCGAACTCGGCAGCCTTCGTGCCGCGCGGCTTGAGCAAGGTCTCGAACCCGGCGCTCGAGGCGCTGAAGGAGAAGCACCGCGCGCTGACCTCGGAGTGGGCGCTGCTGAAGTTGGAGTTCGTCGAGGGCCCGAATGAACACGTGGCGCTGCCCTCCAAGCGCGCCGAGATCGGGGTGGTGGTGGACCTGATCGCCGCCGAAGAGGAGCGCATCGCCGGCTCGGAGGAATTCGGGCCGCACCCGATGAGCGAGCAACTCGACTCGCGCATCGTCGATTTCCGCACCCAGATCAGCAGCACTCAAGCGGAACGCGCGGCGGTGGCCGCGCAACTGATCGCCGCGCAGATCGAATTTCAGAAGTTGCCGGAGTACGCGCTGAAACTCGAGGATTTCAACTCGGAGTTGACGATTCTCAAGCAGACGCTCTCCAACCAGCGGACACGCCTCGCGGAATTCGAACTGTACCTGAAGCGCACCTCATCCTTCCTGGCCACCGCCGAGGACCCGTCGCTGCCCGTGGAACCCTGGTTCCCGAACATGCCGCTGATCCTGGTCGCCGCCGCGATACTCGGCCTTGTGTTCTCGGTCACGATCGCGGTCGCGATGGCGCAGGTCGCGCACTTCCGCCAGGAGGCGCTCTGGTAATGCGCGCCGCCGACCGCCCGGAGTTTGGCGAGATTCCCGCCGAGGTGAAGGCGCGCGTCGAGAGGAGCATCCGGCTTCAGTCCTTCGAAATCCTGCACGGGGAGGCGGTGCAGCGCGGGGACATCGGCCCGCCGCCGGCGACGCGGTTTGACAAATTGCAGGGCCTGATCCTGAAGATCCTCTTCTCGCTGCTCCTCGGCCTGCTTCTCGGCATGGTCGCCGTGGTGCTGACACTGTTCCTCGTTCGGTCACTGGCCACGGTGATCTGACATGACCACTCTCCGCGACCTCCAGCGCCGCAAGGTCGAACTGCTCGAACGCTACGGCGCCGCGCGGCTCGAGGAGTGCCTGGAAGAACTGCGCGGCGAGGCGCTGCAGCAGGCGGACGCGGAGAGGTTTCCCTGGAAGGGTGAATTCCGCACCCGCGAGGAGATCGAGTTCTGGTACTCCGAGCGCAGGCGCTGGGACCGCCGATTCCTCGTGGACATGGCGCTGGTCGTCGTGATGCTCGCGGCGCTGTGCTACGGAGCCTCCTGGGGTGTCAAGATCATGCTGCCTCTGCCGCCCGAAGGCCCGCCCTCCGCGGGATCCCGCTAGCGGGACGCGCTCGCACGGACCTCGTCGGACAATTCCGCCAGGCCGATTTCGCCGTCGTTCGCAAACGCCGCGGCGCGCACCAGTTCATTCTGGAGTTGGCGGACGTTGCCGGGCCAGCGGTAGGTCTGCAGCGCGGCGAGAGCCGGCGCGGAGATTCGCGCCGCCGGCAGGCCTTCTGCGGCCTGGCGCGCGAGCAGGTGGCGCACGAGATCGGGCAGGTCCTCGCGCCGTTCGCGCAGAGGCGGCAGCATGAGACTGATCACGGCCAGCCGGTAGTAGAGGTCCTCGCGGAAACGCTTGTCGCGCACGCCGCCGAGCAGATCCCGATTGGTCGCCGCGACGACGCGCACGTTCACCATGCGCGTCACGTTGCTGCCGACCGCGCGCACCTCGCCGTCCTGCAGAAAGCGCAACAGTTTGGCCTGCAGATCGAGCGGGATCTCGCCGATCTCGTCGAGGAACAAAGTTCCGCCGTCGGCCGCGGCCGCGTAGCCCTCGCGGTCCTTGTGCGCGCCGGTGAAGGAGCCCTTGACGTGGCCGAAGAGTTCCGCCTCGAGCAGCGTTGCGGGGATCGCCGCGCAATTCACGGCGAGGAAGGCGCCTTTGCGGCGCGGGCCGTGCGCGTGGAGGGCGCGCGCGACCAGTTCCTTGCCGGTGCCGCTCTCGCCGAGCACCAGGACCGGCACGTCGGTGCGCACTACGCGCGCCAGGAGTTCGTAGACCTTTCGCATCGCGGGCGAGTCGCCGATCATGCCGAAGCGGCCAGGCGGGGCCTGCGCCCCGGCGCTCTGCGCGGCCGCCTCGCGCCCGGCCTCGGACGCGAGCCAGCCGCGCATCAGGCCGGCCGCTTCGGCGCGATCAGCAGGATCTGCGCGATCGAGCCCGTCGAGCGCGTGCTGCAGATCGTCGAGCGGACGGCTCATCGAGCGGGCGCCGCGAGCATGCGCGCGGCGCGCGCACAGTAGGAGATGCCGGAGCCCGCGGTGAGCGCGATCATCGCCCAGAAGAGGAAGGCGAGACACCAGGGCTGGCGCAACTGGTCCTCGAGCCACTGCAGGTGCAGCGAGCCCGCGGCTCCGGCGGCGGAGCCGATCACGACTCCGATGAAGATGCTCTGCACCGCCATCTTCCATTTACCGCTGCGCTCGGCCGGAAAGGCCAGGCCGCGGCTCTCGACGAAGCCGCGCAATGCGGTGACGAGAAATTCTCGCGTCAGGAGAATCACCAGCGCCCACACCGGCATCACCGGCATCAGGTCGTCGGGACGCGCATAAACGTGCTGGCCGGGAACGATGTAAGCGAGAGCGCCCAGCGTCAGGACTTTGTCAACGACCGGGTCGGCGATGCGGCCGAGCGGAGTGATCCAACCGTGCTTGCGCGCGAGCCAGCCGTCGAGCGTGTCGCTGACGGCGGCGATCAGCCACAGCCAGAAGGCCCACTGCAGCGTCGCATGCGCGGCAGGCGAGCCCGGGGCCTGGTCGAGCGCGCGGCTCATGAACACGAAGACCCCCGCCGCGAGCAGCAGGCGGGCCAGTGTGATGAGGTTCGGAAGGTGCCGTGCGACCATGCACGCGGGTCAGCGGACAACCTCGGCGACGAGATCGTAGCCGTCTGCGGCGGTGATGCGCACGCGCGGCATCGAGCCCGTGGTCCAGGTGCCGCGCGGGTCCGCGATGCGCACGACGGGATCCACTTCGGGCGCATCGGCTTCGGTGCGGCCGATCGCCCACTCGCCTTCGTGACCGTCCACGAGCGCGGTGGTTTCGCTGCCGACGCGCTGCTGCTGCGCGGCGAAGGCGATGCGCGCCTGGAGTTCCATCACGCGCGCGAGGCGCTCCTGCGCGGCCTCGGGCGGGCAGCGATCGGCGTCGGCGCCGGAGGGCGCGCTGGCTTCCGGCGAGAAGGCGAAGGCGCCGAGGCGGTCGAACTCGATCTCGGTGAGGAAGTCGAGGAGTTCCGCGAACTCGGCCTCGCTCTCGCCGGGGTGGCCGACGAGGATCGTGGTGCGGAGAGTGATGCCGGGGACCTCGGCGCGCAGGCGCGAGAGGATGCGCGTGACGCTCTCGCGCGTGCCGCCGCGGTGCATGCGCTTCAGGACTGCGGATGAGCCGTGCTGGACCGGGATGTCGAGGTACGGAACGACGACGCTCCGGAATTCATTCATCACTTCCACGAGGCGCCACGGAAAGGCGTTCGGGTAGGCGTACATGACGCGCAGCCGCTTGAGGCCATCCACGCGGGATGCGAGCGCCTCGACGAGGTCGGGCAGACGCGGCGCGGCGGGGCCGAAGTCGGTGCCGTAGCCGGTGGTGTCCTCCGCGACGAGGACGATCTCGCGGACGCCCTGGCGCGCGAGGCCGAGAGCCTCCTCGACGACGATGTCAAGCGGTTTCGAGGATTGCTTGCCACGGATCTGCGGGATGATGCAGAAGGCGCATTCGTGGTCGCAGCCGTGGCTGGGGCGGAGGTAGGCGTAGGAGCGCGGCGTCTGCAGCAGGCGCAGGAACTCCCCCTGGCCCTGCGGTGCGCGCCCGCCGGAATCTTCGCGGACTCTGCGGCCTTTGAGGACTTCTTCGACCACACGTGCGATGTTCGAGTAGTCGGAGAGGCCGAGAAAGGCGTCCACGTCCGGGAAGCGGGACTCGACTTCGCCGCGGAATTTCTGGGGCAGGCAGCCGGCAACGACGACGCCCTTGAGTTGGCCGGACCGCTTGCGCGCGAGGAGGTCGCGGATGGCGTTCTCGGACTCGGCGCGGGCCTCGCCGATGAAGGAGCAGGTATTGAGGAGGGCGACGTCGGCGTCCTCGACCGCGCCGACGAGCGCATAGCCTCCGGCCCCGAGCCGCCCGAGGATGTTCTCGGAGTCGATCAGGTTGCGCGCGCAGCCCAGGTGGACGAGGGCGACGCGCACGGCGCGGGGAGGCGCGGATCGGGGCATGGAAGAGGACATTGTAGGCACCACGAGGAAACTGGTCCCGTTAGATGGCGCGAATGAGGCAAAGTTCGTGTCACCCGGGCCGCAGCCAGTCGTGGAAAGGGTGACACGTGAATCGAGCCTCCATCCGCCACTTCGAACCCGCTTTCTGCCCGCTTCCGAACTGTCCGAGCGCCAGCCCCGGAGCGCAGTTCCGCTACCGGAATTCGGGCTCCTACCTGCGAGATTGCGATCGGCGCAAGGTACAGAGGTTCTATTGCCACGCTTGCCGCCGCAGGTTCTCCGCACAATCATTCCGATTGAACTATCGATTCAGAAAACCGCAGATTGATGCTTGGGTGTTCAGATGCATGGTGTCCAAAGTCACCCACCGCCAGACAGCGCGGCTACTCGAGGTAGATCGGAAAACGATTCATAGGAGACTCCACCGGTTCGCTCCGGCGCTTCATGATCTGCATCGCGGCGTTCTCGATTGCGCCCGCGATGCGGGAGGGATCCGCGGATCATTCTCTCTCGATGAACTCGAGACGTTCGAGGGCAGCCGGAGACTCTGTCCTGTTACTGTGCCTGCGCTGATCGAACGGCGTTCGTTATTCGTAGTGCATCTCGAGACGGGAATGCTGGGTGCGCGAGGGCACATTGGCAAGCGTGAGATCGCCAAGCGTGCAGAGCGGGAGAGGACGATCGGAAAAAGAAGGTCTGAGAGCCGAGCCATGGTTGGCAGATGCTTCGCGCGGCTTGCCGTCTGTCACAGGCCGCACGGGATGGTTGAAGTCGTCACGGACAAGAAAAGGGCGTATCGAACTGAACTCAAGAGGTTTTTCCCGAATCGCGTCGGAGCGCACATCACCGAATCATCACGGCGTGCTCGCAATAGATCGAATCCGCTGTTCGCGATCAATCACACGTTCGCGATGATGAGAGATCAGGTATCGCGCTTAGTGCGTAGATCCTGGGGCGCGAGCAAAGACCGGAAGGCTCTCAAGCGACATCTTTGGATCTGGGCGGCGTGGAGGAACTACGTGCGACCGATCACGAACCATGCACCAGGGACGACGCCGGCCATGGCCCTAGGCGTCACCGACAAGAAACTCTCGATTCAGGAAGCCCTGCGCTGGCGCTGGCCGTCAAGATCCCCTGGCTGCGCCAGCCAAAGGGGCCAGTTTCCTATTGGGGTTGTTGCTCGTGCTTTTCCTTCACCTGCTCCTCCCACTGCTCCAGAGTCAGCATCACCTCACGCGCCTTCGAACCCACGAATGGGCCGAGGACGCCATGCTCGGTCATGATGTCAATCAGACGGGACGCGCGCGTGTAGCCGATGGACAACGCGCGCTGTATCAGCGAGGCCGACCCCCGGCCCGACTGGAGGATGACACGCACCGCGTCCTCGTACAGCGGGTCGTCCACGTCTCCTTCCCCGATGCTGCTTCCTTTCACCTGTACCAGATCCTCGAGGAACTCGGGCCTGCCGTGGGCCCGCAGGTGGTCGCAGATCTCGCGCACCTCCTTGGTGCTGACGAATGCACCCTGCCCGCGCACCAGCGCTGCCGCGCCCGGCGGCCGATACAGGAAGTCGCCGTTTCCGAGCAGCGACTCGGCGCCGCCCTCGTCGAGAATCACGCGGCTGTCAATCCCGCTTGCCACCCGGAACGCCATCCGCACCGGCAGGTTGGTCTTGATCAATCCCGTCACCACGTCCGTGCTGGGCCGCTGCGTGGCGACGATCAGGTGAATCCCCGCCGCGCGCGCCTTGGCGGCCAGCCGCGCGATCGCGGTCTCGACCTCCTTCCGCGCGACCAGCATCAGGTCCGCCAACTCGTCAATCACGATCACAAAGTAGGGCAGCGCGTCCGGGTACTCCTCGGCGTCGTACTCCACGCCGAGCACGCCCTGCAGACCGGCCGCGCCGAGTTCGTTGTACTCCGAGATCTTGCGCACCCCCGTCATCTTGAACATGTGGAGCCGATCCTCCATCTGCCTCACGGCCCAGTCCAGCACGAACGGCGCCCGCTTCATCTCGGTCACTACCGGGCACAGCAGGTGCGGAACATCGGCATAGATCTGCAGTTCGACCTGCTTCGGATCAATCAGCACCATCCGCGTCTGATCGGGTGTCCGCGTCATCAGCATCGTCACGAGGATCGAGTTGAGGCACACAGATTTGCCTGACCCCGTCGCTCCGGCGATCAGCATGTGCGGCATCTCGGCGAGATCCTCCACCGTCGGCTTGCCGAGCGTGTCGCGTCCGACCACCATCGGCAGTTTGTTCCGCTCCCAGTCGAGGTTTGTCTCCTCGAACACGTCCCTGAGCCGCACGCCGTCGCGCTTCAGGTTCGGGACCTCGATTCCCACGGTGCTGCGCCCCGCCAGCGGGTACACGATGCGCACGCCGTGAGTTCCGAGCGCCACGCCCAGATCGTCCAGTTGCGTCTTGAGCCGTTTCACCGATACGCCGGTGCCCAACTGCACTTCGAACATCGTCAGCGTCGGCCCGCGCTCGGCGCCGATCACCTCGCCCTCGATCCCGAAGGCCTGGAACACCGACTGCAACTTCGTACCGAGCCTGCCGACCTCCTCCCGCTGCTCCAATACGCTGCGCTTCTCCCCGGAGCCCAAAATGCTCACCGGCGGCAGCGAATCGAGCCGCGGCTTGCGGCGCGGCTTGCGCAGCGTCGGCGCCTCCTCGACCTCGATGCGCGCGGTGCGAATCTCCTGCCCGACCGCGATGCCGGGCAGATGCAGCACAGCGACCGCTTGGTCCCCGGCCTCTGCGACGCCGGACCGCCGCTCGCCGGCGGCCGGCGGCGTGGCCGCTTCGGCGGCCGGCTCCGCGCGCGGTGCATCCACGTCCCGCCCGTCAAGGTACATTCGCAGCGCGGGCTTCCCGGTCCGCGCGGACGGCGCCGGCGCCGCCTGCGCTGCCTCTTCCGCAGAATAGGGAACGAAAAAATCCTTCAGCCCCGCCACCGAGCGCGAGATCAGGCCCGCGCCGCCGCCGGCAGCCACCCCCGCATCCGCCCCCGCTCCATCTCCCCCCCCCTCAACCCCTTCGGCGGCGAACGGCAGGCTCTGCTGGCTGAGCCGCGCGGCACCGCGCTTCAGCAGATCGCGCACCAGCGGCACGAACGCCCACTCGGTCGCCAGCACCAGGCTGACAACCATCAGCAACCCGAGCAGCAGCGCAGTGCCGACCGGCCCCAGCCCCGCCACCAGCGACGGGTAGAAACCGCGGCCCACCACGCCGCCGTGCCCCTCCGGGAACAAGTTCGACGGATATGGATCGCCCAGCGCGCGCGCGCAAACCGCGCTGGTCAGCGCCAGCACGATCGTGCCAACCAGTTTCGGCACTGCCTTGCCGCTCGCCTCCTCGCGGAAGATGCGCGCCAAGCCCCAGAACGCGCCGAACGCGGGCAGCACGAACGCTCCCAGGCCGAAGAACACCAGCAGCCACTCAGCGAGATTGCGCCCGACGACGCCGCACACGTTGCCTTCTCCCTGCTCGAAGTCGAAGAGCGCGACCAGCACGAACAGTGAGGCCGCCGCCAGGAATACGCCGACCGGCGCGCGGCCCTGCTTGCCCTCCACCGCGACCCACGCCCAGCGCCCGAGCCACTTCAACCCGACCCACAGCGCGAGCAACCCGGCGCCGATCCAGCCGAGCGCCGTGTGCAGGCCGGTGCCAAGATGGCTCGCCTGCTGCGTCACGCCCTGCGACGCCTTCCTGCGGGAGTTTGCCAAGCCCCGGCATGGTATTCGGGGGCGATGGGGCAGTGCAAAACTCCCCCGCCCGGACCACCCGGACCTGGCTCAATCGCCGACGTATCCGAGAGCCCGCATGACAGCCAGATCGCTCGCCGTGAGTTCCAGACTGCCGCCCTCGACGATCTTGATGGTGGCGAGGAAGGCCTCGAGCCGCCGTTGCAGTTCCTCGCACAGATCGGCGCGTTCTGCCGCTCGGTCCTGTTCCTCCGGCTCGCCGTCCCGGAGGTTCCAGAGTTCGCGCCGCCCTCCGTGCCATTGGACGTATTTCCAGCCCGACGCCCGCCATGCAATCCTCCGATCCTCGCCGAGGTGGCTCTGGGCGGCCTCGATGTACACCGGATGCTCGGCCGCCAGCACCGCGCCGGACCCGGTCAGCAGCGAGCGGCCCGGCAGTCCCTCCGGCGCCGGCAGGCCTGCAGCCTGCAGGAAGGTCGGCAGCAGGTCCACGTGCGTGACGGTGCGCGCCTCGCGGCGGGCCGTACCGGCGACGCCGTCCGGCTCGCGCAGGATCAGCGGCACCCGCTGCGTCGCTTCGAGCACCGACGGCGTGTGGTTCTGGATGATCCCTCCCTCGCCGAAGCATTCGCCATGGTCCGCGGTGACCGCGATCAGCGTGTTGCGCAGGCCCGGATCGAGTTTCTCGAGCGCGGCGCGCAAGTCCGCCCACTGCGCGTCAAGTTGCGAGATTTCCCCGCGATAGAGGTTCATCGCGCGCTCCGAGCCGGGATCCGCCGCGACCGGCCGGGGATCCGCGACGGCAAGCGCCTGCGCGCGCCAAGGCTCGGCCGGCGCGTACGGGCCGTGCGCGTCGTAATAGTGAACGAAAAGGAAGAAGGGCCGCGGCTCATCGGCTCCGGTCAACCGCTCCAGCCACTCGGCGACCCTCCGGTTCACTTCCGCTCCGGGCACCGAGACGTGCGGATCGTGCGGCAGCAAAGGATCCAGCGCAAACAGCCACCAGAAATTGCGCTGGCCGAGTTGCGACAGACGAGCAAAGCCGGCGTGCTCGATGCGGTCGTGATAGATCTCGAAGCCGCGATGGAAGCCGAAGCGGCCGGCCATCGGGAAGGCCGCGGCGAAGCCCCCGGTCCGGTAGCCCGCTTCGCCGAGGATCTCCGGCAGCGTGCGTACCGAACCGGCGAGCACGTCCGAGCCGTTGGAGCGCAGGCCGTGCTCGGGCGGCGTGAGGCCGGTGAGTATCGTCGCGTGGCTGGGCCCCGTGATCGGCGCGTGCGACACGGCATCCTCGAACACGATGCCTTCCGCCGCCAGCCGGTCGAGGTGCGGAGTCGGCGCGCCGCGGCCGCCGTAGAGGTCGAGCGCATCCGCGCGCACGGTGTCCCAGGAAATCAGGACCAGATTCGGCGCCGCTACAGGGGGGGGGACTGACGGCACCTCGCCGCGCCAGATCTCGGTCGCCGGCACCAGCCAGAGCGCCGCGGTCAGCGGCGCCAGAACCCAGGCCGCGGGCAGGATGCCGAGCAGCGCGCGGTCCCACGCCTCGGACGGCTTCAGCACCGCGAACACAGCCGCCGCGCCGAGCAGCACCATGAAGACGTAGTCGAGTGCGCCCAGGCCGCTGGTCCCGTGGATCCAGAGGTACTGCGCCGGCATGCTGCCGACGAAGCCGACGCCCGCCCAGCGCACCGCCCGTGCCTGGAACGCGAAGGCGAGCAGCGAGAACAGCGCGCCATAGACGGCGAGCGACGCCGTCGCGGCGAACAGGTCGCCCCAGCCCGATCCGGTGCGGTCGTCGCCGATCCAGAACCAGCCGCCTGCCTCGAACAGGGCCTGGCCGAACGCGAGGCGGCGCGCGAAACGAAAGGCGGGCCTCATGCCTTGGCGGAACGCTCGCTGAGAACCGTGCGCACCAGATCGCGGGCCAGATCGGACTTCGGCGCAGGACCGAGCCGGGCCCGAGATCCGTCGCGGCCGATCAGCAGCAGCGCCGCGCGCTCCGCGCCTTGCGCCTCGGTGCCGTTCAGGCAGATGAAATCGAGATTCTTGACGGTCAGTTTGCGCACTGCCTCGGCCTCGCCGTCGCCGGACTCCAGCGCGAAGCCAACCGCGAGCCGCGGTCCCTTGTCCGCGGCGAGCGCGGCGAGCACGTCGGGATTGGGCACCAGCGTGATGCTCCGTCCCTGCTCCTCGCTGCGCTTCATCTTGTGCGGGGCGACCTCGGCCGGCCGGTAGTCCGCGACGGCCGCCACCGCAAACAGACCGTCGCAGCCGGGCCACTCCGCACGGCACGCGGCAAGCATCTGCAGCGCGGTCTCGACCTCGATCCGGCGCACGCCGGCCGGCGCCGCGAGCGCGACCGGGCCGCTCACCAGCACGACCTCGTGCCCCGCCGCGCGCAGCGCATCGGCGATCGCATAGCCCATGCGTCCGCTTGAGCGGTTCGAAAGAAATCGCACAGGGTCCAAAGGTTCGCGCGTCGGGCCCGCGGTGACGAGGAAGCGCATGGTCAGAAGGCCGATGATCGTCCTGCTAGCGCCGGTCGGCGAGTGCCGCGCGCACCGCCGCGAGGATTTCCTCCGGCTCGGCCATGCGGCCGGCGCCGCTTTCGCCGCAGGCCGTGGCACCGGTGGCGGGACCGACGATTCGCCATCCGGACTCGCGCAGGATCGCGGCGTTGCGCTGGACCAGCGGGTTCGTCCACATAACAGGATTCATCGCGGGCACGAGCAGGCGCGGCTTGCCGACCTCGAGCGCGAGCGCGAGCGAGCCCAGCAGATCCTCCGCGAGACCGTGCGCCAGCGCGCCGATCAGGTGCGCGCTCGCCGGGCACACCAGCAGCAGGTCGGCGCGGCGCGCCAGCGCGATGTGATCCATCCCTGCCGGATCCTGCGGCTCCCATTCGTCGGAGAGCGCGCGCCGGCCGGTCACGCAGGAAAACTGCAATGGCTGCACCAGGCGCGTCGCGTTGCGCGTCAGCACCGCCTGCACGCCGTGGCCCTCCTTCGCCAGTGCGCTGCACACCGCAACCGCCTTGAAGCAGGCTGCGGACGCGCCGACTCCGACCAGGATCTCGCTCATCGCCGCGCCTCGCGCGCGCCGTAGCCGAGGAGTGCCTCGACTTCCGCGACCATCCGCTCGAGATCGTCGTTGACCACGCAATGATCGTACTCCCTCGCGTGGCTCATCTCCTCGCGCACCACATCCAGCCGGCGCCGCATTTCGACCTCGCCTTCGGTGCCGCGCGCGCGCAGCCGCCGCTCCAGGACCTCCAGCGAGGGCGGCAGCACGAAGATGGTCAACGCAGGCACGCCGCTCGCGCGCAGGTTGCGCGCGCCCTGCACGTCAATCTCGAGCAAGATGTCGCGGCCGGCGGAGACCGCGGCCTCGACCTCGCGGCGCAGCGTGCCGTAGCGGCGTCCGTGCACGTGCGCCCACTCCAGAAACTCGCCTGCGGCGACGCGGCGCGTGAACTCCTCTTCGCTGATGAAGTGGTAGTCGCGGCCGTCCGTCTCCCCGTCGCGGGGGGGGCGAGTCGTCGCCGAGACCGAGAAGGTCACGCCGGGCCGCTGCACCAGGCGCCGCCACAGCGTGGACTTGCCTGAGGCTGTCGGGCCGGAGATGACGACCAGCCGCCCGCGGCGCGGCGCCGGGTCATTCGACATTCGCCGCCTGCTCGCGCAGCCGCTGCACGGCGAGTTTCATCGCCACGGTGGCCGACGAGACTTCGGGATCCGCGGCCTTGTTGCCGAGCGTGGTGACCTCGCGCTGGCACTCCTGCAGCACGAATTCCAATTCGCGCCCGCACGGGCCTCCTGCCGCCAGCAGTTCGCCGAACCGCGCGAGATGGATCGTGAGCCGCGCGCATTCCTCCTCGACGTCGGCGCGCTCCGCGGCCATCACGATCTCACGGGCGACGTCGGGCGGCTGCGCGACCCCCGCCGCGGCGAGCGCGCGCGCCACGCGCTCCTGCAACCGCCGTTCGGCGTCGGCGCGCGCCTGCGGCAGCCGCGACTTCACTGCGTCCAGGCCGCGCACGACCTCCGCCGCCAGCGCGGCCAACTCCTTGCGCAGCCGCTCGCCCTCGCGCTCGCGCGCCGCGCAGAGCGCCTCCGCCGCGGCCGCGACCGCGCCAAGCACCGCCTTACGGGCGCCCTCCGCCGCCGTCGCACTCTCCTCGCCGGAACGCCAGGCGCCCGGCAGGCCGACCAGGTCGGACAATGCGGGCGCGCCGCCGCCGAGCCCGAGTTCCTTCTGCGCCGCGCGCCATTCCTTCGCGTGCCGCGCGAGTGCCGCACGATCGAGCCGAGCCGCGGGCGCCTCGCGCGGCCGCACGCGCACCCCCCCCTGCAGGCTGCCGCGATCGAACTTGCCGCGCAGCAGTTCCTCGACCTCCGTCTCCCACTCCAGCCGGTCGGGCGGCAGGCGCAGCGCGCAGTGCAACGCCTTGCCGTTCACCGAGCGCAGTTCCGCCTCCGCCTCGGCCCAACGGTTCTCGGCATGCCCGCGCCCGTAGCCGGTCATGCTCGCGAGCGGGAGGGCGCGGCGCGGACGGGCAGCCATGTCAGGAAAGGCCAGGTCGGCTGCCGGGCTTCACCGCCGGGCCGGACTTGCCGTCGCGGCACAGCGCGCACTCGGCGGCCTCCCACGCAGGGACCTCGAGGTCGAGGCAGCGCCAGTACGGGGTTTCGCCGAAGGGATCCGGCCGTCCGCTGCGGTTGACGATGGAGGCCGCGCCGATATCGCGGACGCCGCCCGCGCACATCAGGTCCATCACTTCACGCACGCTCTTGCCGGTCGTCACCACGTCCTCGGCGACGAGCACGCGCTCGCGCGGGCCGACGCCGAATCCGCGCCGCAACATGAAGACGCCGTCGGCGCCGCGCTCGGCGAACAGGCCGCGGACGCCCAGCGCGCGCGCCAGTTCGTAGGCGAAGGTCACTGCCCCCATGGCGGGACCGACCACCACGTCCCACCGCGCGCCGGCGACACGGATCTGCGCCGCGAGATCCTGGCACACGGCCGCCGCGCGGGCCGGATGCTGCAGCAGCAGCGCGCATTGCACGTAGCGGCTCGCGTGCCGACCGCTGGAGAGCAGAAAGTGGCCCTCAAGCAGGGCCTGACTGCTGCGCAGCGCCTCGAGCGTGCGCGCCGCAGTCTCCGGCGCCGGAGGAGCGGTGAGCGCGGGCACGGGCCTACTGGTTGCCGGACGGAGCGGAACCGGTCGGTTCCGCGGGCGCGGTCACCGGCGCGCTCAGAGCGTCCTGGATCACGGAGCCCTCGTTCGAATCTCTACCGAACAGGTTCAGCACCACGGCGCTGATCAGGAACACGCCGAAGAGGATCATCGTGACCTTGTTCACGCCGCCGGCGCGTACGCCGAAGGTCTGCGCCCCGGCACCGCCGAAGGCATCGGCGATGCCGCCGCCCTTCCCTTCCTGGATCAGGATGATGAAGATCAGCAGCGCGGCCGACAGGAAGAACAGGGTGTACAGCAGGAACGTGATCATGTTCGGCGGAGGTCAGCGAGACGTGGCCGCGGCCAGAATGGGCTGGAAGTCCTGGGCGGTGAGGGAGGCGCCGCCGACCAGCAGGCCGTCCAGATCGGGCTGGGCCAGCAGGGCAGCGGCGTTTCCGGGCTTGACGCTCCCCCCGTAAAGGATGGGGAGGGTCGCGCCGGAAGAGGCACCCAGGATACCCGACGCCAGCCGCCGGCATTCGGCGTGCGCGGCCTGGGCGATCTCGGGAGTGGCGGTCTTGCCGGTGCCGATGGCCCAAACCGGCTCGTATGCCAGCGCAAGCCGTGTCACCTGGCCGGGCTGAATCCGTCGCAGGCATTCGAACTGGCGGGCGAGCACCGCGAAGGTGGCGCCGGATTCGCGCTCGGCAAGCGTCTCGCCGACGCACAGCATGGCGTCGAGGCCGGCATCGAGGACGGCCAGGAGTTTTTCGGACAGGAAGTCGTCGGACTCGCCGAAGACGTGCCGGCGCTCCGAATGGCCCACCAGCACGACCTGCACGCCGGCGTCCTTGAGCATCGGCACCGAGACCGCGCCGGTAAAGGCGCCGGAGGCCGCGGGGTGGCAGTCCTGCGCGCCGAGCAGTACGCCGCTGCCGCGCAACTCGCTGCGCACGATGTCAAGATGAACGAAGGCGGGGAACACCGCAACGCGGCGGTGCGGCGCGTGGCCGTGCGCGGCGGCGACCGCGCGCGCGAGCGCGCCAGCCTCGCTCCGTGTCAGGTGCATCTTCCAGTTGCCGGCGATGTAGGGAGTGCGGGTCATCGTGAGGCTTCGGCGTCTGCAGGGATGCGGGAGAGCGTGCGGCCGACCGCGCCGAGCACCGCCTCGACGGTGCGCATGGCCGCGGCGAAGGCGGCCGGCTCCAGCGCCTGCTCGCCGTCGCAGAGCGCGGCGGCAGGCCGTTGGTGAACCTCGACCAGCAGGCCGTCGGCTCCGGCGGCCGCGGCCGCGGCCATCATTGCGGGCACCAGCGCGGCGCGGCCGGTCCCGTGCGAGGGGTCCACGATCACGGGCAGCCGCGTGCGCTGCTGCAGTGCCGGCACCGCCGACAAGTCGAGCAGGTTGCGCACCGCCGGGTCGAAATGGCGCAGGCCGCGCTCGCACAGCACGATGCGCGTGCAGCCGCCGCTCGCGAGGTACTCCGCGGCGTAGAGGAATTCGTCCAGCGTCGCGGCCATGCCGCGCTTGAGCAGCACCGGCTTGCCGGCGCGGCCGGCCTCGCGCAACAGCGCGCCGTTGTGCATGTTGCGCGAGCCGATCTGGATCATGTCGGCGTGCGCGGCCAACAACGTCAAGTCGCGCGGGTCGAGCAGTTCGGTGACAACCGGCAGTCCGGTGGCCGCGCGGGCCGCGGCCAGCGCCTCGAGGCCGGCCGCGCCAAGGCCCTGGAAGGCGTGCGGCGAGGTGCGCGGCTTGAACGCCCCGCCGCGCAGCGCGGAGGCGCCCGCGCTCGGGAGCGCGCGCGCGAGGTCGAGCAGCGCGGCCGCGTCCTCGACCGCGCAAGGCCCGGCGATCACGCTGAAGGCGCGGCCGCCGAAGCGCGCGGGCCCGAGCGCGAACGCGGATTCCGCGGCGAGTCCGCGCGCCGGCGCATCGGAAGGCGTGACCGCCACGAAGTCCGGCCACGCGGCGAGTTCGGCGGCGGCGGCGTGCGACGCGCCGTCGAGGTAAAGCAAACCGCCGGCAACCGCGCCGGATTCTTCGGCTCCGAGCAGACGCGCGCCGTGCCGATCCGCCCAGCCGCGCAGGCGCGCGATCGCCGCGCTGCGCTCCGCAGGCGCGCAAAGCCGGAGTTGAAGTTGGAGCATTGCGAAGCCTGCAGCAGGCGCGAAATCGGCGAAAGATCCTAGGCGCGCGGCGCCGGAATCGCAAGATCCGCGTACGATGCCGCGCGATGGATCGCAAGCGCAAGGAAGCCCGCGAGGACGCGGACCTCCACCGGCTCGCCGTGCGCGCAGCGCGCTCGCGCGGGCGCGCTCACCCGGAGGAGGAGGATCCCTTCCGCACGCCGTTCGAGCGCGACCGCGACCGCGTGATCCACTGCTCGGCGTTCCGGCGCCTGATGTACAAGACGCAGGTCTTTGTCAACCACGTCGGCGACAACCTGCGCACGCGACTCACGCATTCGCTGGAGGTGCTCCAGGTAAGTCGCTCGCTGGCGGGCGCGCTCGACCTCAACGAGGCGCTGTGCGAGGCCGTGGCGCTCGCGCACGATCTCGGCCACCCGCCGTACGGCCACAGCGGCGAGTCGTTGCTCGACGAAAAAATGAAGGATTTCGGCGGCTTCGACCACAACCGCCAGTCCATGCGCGTCGTGCAGGTTCTGGAGCGGCGCAGCCCCGCGTACAGCGGACTGAACCTCACCGCCGAGACGCTCGAGTGCATGCGCAAGCACGAGGAAGCCGCGGACCCGGAGACCGGCGCGCGGCTGCGCTGGCCGCCGCTCGAGGCGCAACTCGTGGATCTCGCCGACAGCACCGCCTACCACTACCACGACCTGGACGACGGGATCCGCGAGCGGATTCTCGATCCGGCGAAGATGGAATCCGAACTCGAATTGTGGACGGAGGCGGTGTCCGCCTCGCGACGGCGACATCCGGGCCTGGAGGGCGGCACGCTGCTGTGGCGGCGCGCGGCCAACGAACTGCTCGGCATCGCGATCGAGGACATCCGCGCCGAATCGGCGCGGCGCATGGCGGCGAGCACAGCGAAGGATCCGCGCGCGGCGCAGGCCGGCGAGCGGCGGCTGATCGGGCACAGCGGGGAGTGCCGCGGCAAAGTCGCGGCGCTGCACAAATACCTCTACGAGCACATGTACTTCCGCGAGGAAGTCAACTGGCAGGTGCGGCGCGCCACCGAACTGCTGGGCAAAGTGTTCGACGCGCTGGTGAACCGCCGCGACAAGGTCCCGCCGCATTTCTTCGACACTGCCGACTCCGAGCCGCGCGCGGTCTGCGACTACGTGCAGGGCATGACCGACCGCTACGTCGAAGCCGTCGCGCGCGACCTCGGCGTGCTGCCGGCGTACTAGGCGGGATTCGGGATCAGGGAATGATTTCCGTGATGCCGAGGGTGGACAGGGTCCAGATCTCCTGGCCGCCCGGGGCGATGACGACGGCGCGCGAATAGAGACGGGTGCCGATCAGGTTCGGGTCGGCCGGGATGGGGATCTGGACCTGACCGGAGCCCGCGGCATCCAGGATTCCGGAGAATGCGCGGGAGGTCCAGGTGCCAGCGAGCAGCGCGCCGGGCGCGAGATTCGTCACCCAGCCGTCCAGGACCGCTCCGTAACGGCGGTCAAAACCACGCGAGGCGATCCACACGAAGTCATGTCCGGACGCGGAGGGAATGCTGACGTCGCCAATCAGTACGGATCCAATCGAGGCCTGCGCCATGACATCGAGCGTCTTCATGCCAATGGTCACCACGTGCTTTACCGTACCCCCATTCGCGAAGAGATCGTAGGAAGGTGCGTCGGCTAAGAAGGCGAGTTCTTGCATGCAATCCCGATCCTGATCTCCCAGGGCAAAGGCATGGGCGTCGGGGGTGGAAACCTGGAAAGCGTCCGAGAACCAGGGATCCAAATTATCTGGGAGGGCGGCAAGTCCGAGGAATACGCCCGAATAGGGATCGAGATGGGCAAGGTCGAGCCGGAAGGTTGAAAAGCCCTGATATTTCAAGTAGCGCACCGCAAAGATCATTTGCAGTGAACCGCCAGTGGGGCAAACCGTCAGGACGCAGGGATTCACAACATCCAAGAAATTCCATCCGGAGGGAGCAGCCGACTGAAGAGTTGCATAAGGGTCGAAGAACCATAGAGTCTGGCCGTCCGCGCCGGAAACACCTTTGATCACACTACCGTTCGCAACAACGATGTCCTGGACGCCGTCTCCCGTGAGGTCATAGCCAGTGACGGGATAGATGAATACTCCGGTGGACCGTCCATCTCGATTCTCCCACAGGACTGATCCATCGGCACCGGAAATCGCCATGATGCTGTTCTCCCACTGGCCCGTGCTCGGCGTGTAAATGGACCACCCGGCAACGAAGTCCGGAATGAGATCGCCGTCCATGTCCGGTAGCGGACCGGACTCGTTCCGCGAGAGCATGCTCGGGTAGGTGTAACCCGCGTGGAAGTTCTCCCAGATCCTCGTTAAGGTCCGACCGTCCATCAAACCGGTGTATCCGTTGACCGAATCGTAGTCCTGGTAGAAGATCTCCTCCCAGCCGTCCCCGTTCATGTCATCCGCACGGGTGAAAGCGAGAGGCATGACGGAAGGAGAAATCATCACGGGAACGGCGGGGTCTCGAACCAATCGTGAGGTGAGCGAAGCGTTGTAGAAGAACTCGCCTGCCACCACCAGCCGGCCCATGGGTGAATTCAGGAGCGCGGTCCTCGGGACCGTGCCGCCGCCCAAGATCATGGAGGCGGGCCAGGCATCCCACGTGACGGATCTTCGGGCCGCCGGTCCCCACTGGAGCCGGAGATAGTCGGCCACCCAGGGATAATCAGTGGCCGTCAGGTAGCCATCGGAGCAGAAGTCGCCATCAAGATCGCCGCACACCCCGCCCCATTGCGGTGCGAGTTCGCTGCCCATCGCTTGCGATTGCGGAGGCAGGACGTCCTTGACGACCCATTCCTGCTGGAGAGCAAGGAGAACCGGGAGCAGCATGATCAGTCCTCCTCCCCGCCCTTGTCGCGCAAGGCGAGCGCGGGCCTCGTGAAGCCCTCGTAGTCGAGCACGTCCTCCGTGAGCGAGAAGCCGGCTCGAATGTAGCTGTGCGAGAAGAAGAACTTCGGATCAGTCTGGTTGGTGTTGTCGAGGAAGAATTGCCCCACAGCGCGATTTGTGGGATTAATGGGCCCAAAGAACGGACTGGCGAGATTCGTGGAGAATACTCCATCGCTCGCAAGGTTAACAATTCTGCCACGGATACCAGCCCAAGGGACCAGGTCAGGTGCGGGGTACCAGAACGAGCCAGGTGGATTCGTATCGAATACATCGAACGTCTCCAACTTCGGCCCGAAGTCAGGATCCGTGTAGAGCGGCCGTTGGAACACGCAATTGTTGATCGAGGTGCCCAGCACGCGGTTGTCCGCGAGGCTCGGGTAGTCATCCCAGAAGAACAGCCGCGCAGGCGGGCTGCCGCTCACGGTCACCGGGTCAATCTCTACCGACCAGCCCCCGACCCCGCCGGAATGGTTCTCGGCAAAGGTGCAGTGCACCAGCGGGGCGAACAAGGCCGGCGCGAGGAAAGGTGAGTTGATGAAAGGTTCCAGTTTCGCGTAGTAGCCGCCGAGCGGGTTGTTCCAGACGTAATCGTTGACAAAGCGAACGGAGATCGCAGTCAGATTGCCTTCAGAGAAGTCTCCAAGGGCACGCAGGCGGATGCCGTACTCGCCGTTGTTGCTGACAGCGCACCCGTTGACCACGCCCTGGCCGCGAGGCAGGCGGCCATCCGGTTCGTTGCCTTCCCAGATCAGGCTCTTCTCGATGCGCGTGGCGATGGGGTAATAGTCATAGGTCCCACCCACGATGGCGCCTTGATTGTGCGAGAAATGCGGCTTGTCCGGCCCCGCATCCAGGAACAGGCCGCTCAAGGAATTCCCGTGGATTTCGCAGTGATCCAGATCCACGTAGAGTCCGGTGGGCAACTCCAGGTCGCTGCTCTGGATGGCGGAGTTCGCCATCAGATAGATCCCGTTACCCCGGTTGTCCAGGAACTCGCTGTTGTCCGCCTCGAAGGCGAGGTAAGACTCCTGGGTGACAAGATGCACACCCGACTTGAAGGTCTCGCCCGGCGTAGAGGGGGTGGCGAAACCGATCTTCTCCACCAGGACATCGTTCAGCCGCAGCAGGCCGCGCGTCTCGACCGTCACCTCGCCGTAGATGCCGGCCGCCTTGAAGTTGCGCAGGGTGGTCCCGTTGAAAACGGCCTCCCAGTAGGCAAAGTAATCGAGAATGACCGTGCCGCCACTGCTGGTGTCCGCGTACAGGCCGACGTCCCAGCCCGCATCGCCCTGGTAGGCCTTGCCGTCCAGGGCTCCGCCGTTCACGATGAGAATCACACGCGGGACCGGGAGGATTGCGAAATTCGTGTCGTGCTCTCCTGGATCGCCGCCACCGAGCGTGCTGGCAGCGTAGATTTCGATCAGGCGCGTGATCTCCGTCGCATAAGGCGTCATGTCATGGCTATACGCGAGTCGGGAGAATGCGATCGGCTTCATTTGTGCCGCGGTGAACAAGCCGAAGGTTGAAAAATTGTCAATAGTGGCCTCGACTTTCCCGTCCGTGTCCTGCGCCCGGAACTCCAGCCCTACGCTGAAGAGCCGGTTGATCGGCGCCGGATCCTGCACCGGAACGCCGTCCACGATCTTGCAGTCCTTGACCTGCACCTTCACGGTGCCGCCCGAGGCGATGGAAGACAATCCCGTGCTGTTGCGGCCGAAGAACACCTTGTCAAGGATGACATCCAGGTTCTGGTTGCCGTTGGCGGTCTGGAGCAGCACCGCAACTTCCGCACCCGCGAGATTCAGTTTCTCCAATCGGGTGACCGGAGGCGTGCCGCTCACCGGAGTCACGGTGACGAGGTGCGTCACGCCGGATCCTGCCGCCGCAACGATGTAAACCGCAACCGAATCACGAGGCTTGACCGTCACGCCGCTTGGGAAAGCCAGGGGAAAGGACTCCCCGGTCGTCGTGGTGGAGTAGGCGCGCGGCGCGCCGGAGCCGTTGATCAAGCCCTGGATCAGGACCTGATCCCCCGCAACGAGTCCGCCCGGAGCACCACTGATTGCGCCGGAGATGCTCGTCGAGGTGTGGATGACGCTTCCGCTGCGGACGATCTCGACGTAGCCCTGGCTCCACGCCGAATCAGCCAAGAAAATCAGAGCGAAAGCCCTGGGAAGGAAGGAAGGAAGGAAGGAAGGATTACCCATGCAATCAAGCCTACCCCGTGATTCATCCCTGTCAAGAGAAACCGCGAAGCGGATGACCCGGGCCTGCGCCTAATCCGCCGCGCCCGCCACCCCTGGGCGCGCGTGGTCCTGGTACTGGCGCATCCACTGCACCAGCGCGCGCGGCAGGCCGGTTTGCTCCTGCCGCAGTGGCATCGCCCAGCGCATGATGCCGGCGGGATCAACGAAGGCCGCGACCGGGCGCGTCCACCCGCCGACGGTCCAGGTGCTCTCGGTCAGATCCTGGCCGCGCTCGTGCACGGACCAGGCGAGCCCGCCCTGCGGCGCAAGCGCGGCGAAATCCGCCCCCAGCGCGCCGCGATCCGCCTCCGGCATCGCCGCCGGCAGCACCACGGTGACGCCCTGGCTCGGCGATTCGACCGCGAAATGGTTGAGGAAATCCACGAGGACCTTCGCGACGCGCGCGCGCCACTCGCCTTCCTTCAGGCTTGCGAGGCGCTCGGGCTTCTCCGCCGCGATCCACAGCAGCAGCGTGCCGGAATCCCCGAGGCGCACGCCGGTCGCCGGTCGGCCCAGCAGGTCTCTCCAGGACTCGCCACCGCCGCGGAGCGGGTGAAGTCCCCCCCCCATCGCGCGCCCGGCCGCGCTCCACAACGTGCGGTCGAGCCGCTGCACCTCCGGCGCGATCACGCGGATCGCGCCTTGACTGGTCAGGAAGCCCACCAGGCCCTGGATCGGCCGCCCGTCGAGCGCGGTCCATGCCGCGACCAAGTCGCCGTCGAAGCGGACCTCGAGCGTCGGGCCGTCCACGAGCGCCTCCATCGCGAAGGTGGTGCGGTCCGCGCCCTCGAAACCGTGGCCGCCGCTCAACTCGCCGCCGCGCGCGTAGAGGCCGGTCACGTGCCAGCCCAGGTTAAGCGTCGCATCGCGCTGCTCGCTCTCGCCGGCGGCGTACTCCCAGTCGCCCGCCGAGAAGCCGATCCGCACGTTGCGGTCGCGGCGCAGCCAGCCGAGGATCAGGCCGCCGGACATGAACGAGGTTGTCAATTCGACTTTCGCGCGGATCGCGTAGCGACCCGGATCCTGCCAGCCCGTGGCATGCACGAAGGCGTCGCGCCAGTGCGCGGCGCGGTCGAGCGTGTCGGTGCCGCCGCGCGGCTGCTCGCGGCCGACGTGCACGTCGCCGCGCGCGTCCACGTACCAGAGGCCGGGCACGCGCCGATCCTCGTGGCCGGTAAGGTCGCTCTCGCCGAAGCCGTCGAGGCCGATCCAGCGCGCGGGCGCGTCGAAGGGATGCAGGCCGGTGCTGCGCGCTGCGATGCGCGCGACTGCGTCCGCCGGCACCGCGAGCGCCAGCGCGGGCAGTCCCAGCGACCACGCCAGTTCGTCGTGCTCGGCGGCGAGCGCCGCCGCGGCGATCCACCAGCCGCGCGCGCCGTAGGCCTGCGCCGCCTCGCCGATCTGGCGCAGATATCCGCCGACGTCGGCGATCTCGCGCAGGAAAGGCGCCGGAGCGGGCGCCTCGTTGCGACGGCGCGGCGAATCGAAGCGCGCCCAGCGCCGCACGGTCCACGCGGCGGCGGGATTGCGCGCGCGTTCGAGCACGGCGGCGAGCAGCGCGAGATCGGCGTCGGCGGGTTCGTCCACGCCGAGGCTCCAGCGGTAAGCGGTCACCGCCTCCTCGTCGCGCCCGCTCTGCGCCAGCAGTTCCGCGGCCACGCGCGCGTGGTCCTGCCCGAACCACGGCTCGGCGCGCCCGCGTTGCCAAGTCCACGTCGGCTCGTCGTACACCACCGCGCCGCCTTCGCCCTCCAGCGGCTCGCGGTTGTAGCGCGCGGTCCACGGCGCCGGCTCCTTCCAGTAGAAACCCGCGAGGAAGGCCGCGAACTCCTCCGCGAATTCCTCCAGGCCGTCCGGCCGCCGGTCCTCGCCGTCGGCGAAATGGTCGAGGAACAGGTTCAGGCCCCCCGTGCGCGAGCGACCGCAGGCCTTCAGGTACTCCTCAAGGCGCGGCTCGAAGGTCTTCGGCTCGCCGTCCTCCGGCCCGCTCCATGAGCGCAGAAAAACGAACAGCGCGTAGCCGACCGGGTAGTTGTCGCGATACTCCTCGTTGGAGCCGGAGAGAATCTCTCCCAGTTTTCCCGGGTCGCCGTAGCCCATGCCGAGCACCGTGCTCATTGTTCCGAAGTCCACGTGGTCGTCCACGAAACGTCGGTCAACAATCAATCCGTAGGACGCGGCCGTCCACACCGCACGGCCCTCCCCCATCCATGCCGGGATGCCAGGATAGATCGCGCCGTCGAAACGGTGCGTGAGTTCGTGCGTCAGCAGGCGGCCGAGGCCGGGGATCGTGCCGATCGTGAACTTCGCGACCGTCACGTCGCCGCCCTGGAAGCCGCCGACCCACCAGAACGGCGCGCCCTCCATCTCCAGACCGTACGATTCGTTGACCACGCGGATCAGGCCGGGCCGCCCGACGAAGGGATCCGCACCGTACCAGTTGACAAGCCGCTGGTGGTGATCCTCGACCGTGGTCGCCGCGCCGAGCAGCGTGCCGTGGCCGCAGCCGGTCTCGATTCCGTACCAGCCCTGCGGCGAATCGGCGAGGCCCGGATTCGCGAACGAAGCGTGCTCGACCGTGAAGGCGCGGGCTGCATCCTCGTCCATCGCCTCAAGTTCCGGAATCGTGAATACGCGGCCCTTCTGGTCCAGCGCCGTGCGCGCGCGCCCGATCGCATCCCCGGCGTCCGCGCCCGCCGCGCCAAGGTCCGGCGGCTCCGGACCGGCGATCTCCTCGTGCGCGGCGGCCTGATTCGCGAATCCCGCCAGCGCGCGGCCGGCGCGCAGCAGCGTCGCGTGATCGCCCTGGCTGGCGGCCGTGCGGATCAGTTGCTGCAGTGCGTCCACGGTGCCGTGCTGCACCGCACGGTCCACGCGAATCTCCGGCGAGCACTGCGCGGTGGATTCCTTCATCAGGGCCGGCGCGCGCCAAGCCAGCCGCCGTGCGAGGTCCTCGCACCATTCGGCGAGGATCGGGTCGCCGCTCCTGCGCGAGCGCGCGCACTTGTCGCGGAAAGCGACGAGGTCGCGCACGGCCGCGGCGCGCGCGGCGGCGAGCGCCGCCGGGAACGGATCGTCGGGCGGGAGCACCGCGTGGTCGCGCGAGATCAACGCGGCCTTGCCGCGCGCATCGGCGGCGAGAGCGAGCCAGTCGTGAGCCCACAGCGCGCGCGCGTCGGCGTCGCCCGCGCCGGCGGCGTTCTCCAGCAGCAGGCGCGCGAGCGGCGCGGGCTCCGCGGTCCGTGCCAGCGCGAACAGCAGGTGCCGGTACGCCTCCTCGTGGCGTTTTGCCGCGAGCGCTTCCCGCCCGTAGCGCAAGGCCGTGTCGAACTCGCTCTCCTGGGCGGCGGCCGGAGCGGAGGCCAGGACAAAGAAAGAGACAGCGGCGAGGCGGCGCAGGGAAGTCGTCGGCATCGGCGTCCGTAAAGGTTACCGGCGGGGCTGCGCCCGCCTACTCTGATGCTGATGCCGGCGGTCCTCCTGCTCGCGTGGGCAGCGTGCCAGTTCACGATCGAGGATCCGGCACAGCAGGTGCTGCCCGCCGATCCGGCGACGGCGTACCTCGCCGGACCATGGCGCGCGCTGGGACCGGTGCGCCAGATGGGCGCGCCGTCGGCGCGTTCCGAATCCGCAGCGGAGAAATTTCTGCGCGAAATGGCGCCCGGCGCTCCATGGCCCGGGCTGGAGGCCGTCTTCGAGGGCGCCGACGGCAATCCTGCGGCGTGGGAAGAGATCGCGCTCGAAGCGTCGGTGCGCGCGAGGGAGACGGGCCTGATCCACCCGCGCGAGCGCGTCGGCCTCGAGACCGGCCGCGTCGAGCCGCGCGAAGCGCTGCCGCGCGCCTATGCCGCGGACCCGGACGGCTCGCTCGCGTCGCTGTTCTACCGCACCATGCACGCGCGCGAGAAGGTCAGGATCCCGGTCCTCGCCGCGGCCGCCGGGGGACTGCGCCTGTGGTGCAACGGCACGCTGGTCGCCGAGATAGAGCCCGGTCAGGCGCCGGTGCGCGGCGTGCTCGAACTCGAGCCCGGCCTGAATCACCTGCTGTTCAAGAGCGCGTCCGCGGGCGGCGACTGGTGGTTCGAGATGCGGCACGCGCACGCGCTGACGCAGCGCCGCATCAACCGCGCGATTGACGACGGGCTGGTCTACCTGATGCAGCGCCAGTTGCCGGACGGCTCCTGGCAGGACTATCCGGACTATGGGAGCGGCTGCACGGCGCTCGCGGCCTACACGCTGCTGAAAAGCGGCGTGCCGGCCGACCACGCGGCGGTGCGCCGCGGCCTAGCCTACCTGCGCGCGCATCCCGCGCGGCAAACCTATTCGCTTGCGCTGATGCTGTTGGCCGTCGGCGCGGCCGGCGATGACGCCGACTTGACATGGATGGAGGAGATGGCGGGCGACCTCGTGTACTGGCAGGAACCGAGCGGCATGTGGGGCTATCCCAACGGCGGCGATCTGTCGAACACGCAGTACGCGGGCCTCGGGCTGTGGGCCGCGGCAAAGCGCGGCATCGAGATCCCCGAAAAGACCTGGATGGATCTCGCGCAGGCCGTGCTCGAGTGCCTGGACAAGGACGGAGAGCGGCGCGGGCCGGCCTCGGGCGAGCGGACGCAAGGCTTCGGCTACACGCAGGACACCCACGGCGCGACCGCCTCGATGACCGCTGCCGGCATCGGGACGCTGGCGATCTGCCTCGAGCACTTGCCGCCGGAAGGCTCGCGGCTTGCCGCGCGCGCGCGCACCGCGATCACTGCCGGCAGCGAGTGGCTCGGGCGCAATTGCCCGCTGCATCCGATGCACGGCGACGCCGAGATGTGGGGCATGTACCTGCTCTACGGCCTCGAGCGCGCCGGTGCGCTGTGCGGGCGGGAGCGCTTCGGCGAGCATCCGTGGTATCCGGAGGGCGCGGAATGGCTGCTTGAGCGCCAGCGCCCGACCGGCGGCTGGGGCGGCACTACGGCCGATGTCAACAGTTGCTTCGCGCTGCTGTTCCTCGCGCGCGCCACCTCGAAGTCGGCGGTCACGCCGCGCGGAGCCGCGCCGGATGCCGGCCGGCTGCTGCGGACCTCGCTGGACGACGGCCCGCTGATCCTGCGCATCGCGCTCGGCACGCCTGCGGATCTGTGGATTGACGCCGGATCGCGCGACTTTGCGAGGATCGCGCGCGTCGTGTACTGGATCCGTTCGCCGGACGACAAGTGGACCACGATCGAGGGGGGGGGGACCAAGCGCTTCGACGCGCGCTTCGATTTTTCCACGGCGGGCCGCTGGGAGGTGCGAGCCAGCGCCTTCCGCCATGACGGCGCCTCCTTCGGTTCCGGCACGCTGGAGTTCGGCCAGGAGCGCGGAGCCACCCGGCCGGCGGCGGCGCGGCAAGCGGAGGCCGGCGAGGAGAACTTGCTGCGCGCCGCCGATCCGGAGGCGCGCGCGAGCAGCGGACCGGCGCAGTTGGCCTGCGATCTGCAGTACGCCACTCGCTGGATGTGCAGCGAGGACGACGCGGCGCCGTGGCTGGAGATCGTCTGCACCCGCCGCACGGAGGCGCGCCGCCTCGCGTTGTGCCCGGCGCCGTGGCAGCCGCAGGATTCGGAGCGGCGCGTCACGCCCGCGCGCGTCGCGGTGCGCGTGAACGGCGAGGGCCCGCGCCTGGTTGATATCCCGGAAGGATTGCCCGAGCGCGTGATCCTCGACCTCGGTGAAAGTGTGGTGCTGCGCAGCGTGCGTGTGGAGATCCTGGCGCTGCACGGCGGCCGCCTCGGCGCCGTCGCCGCGGGCTTCAGCGAGATCGAGGCCTATGCGTCGCGCGAGTGACGAGCGCAGCCTGCACAGGCGCGCGGCCGAGGGCTAGAATCAATTCCTCCCGTGCTGCACCTCCTCCTTCTCACCGCCGCGCTGTGTCAGGAGGCCGCTCCTGCGGTCCCGGCCGCGCCCGCGAAGCCTCTCGCCGAGCAACTGGATGATTTCAACGCGGCGCACGCCGCGTGGCTGGCCGAGGTCGAGGCGAAGAAAAAGTCGAAGAACAAGGTTAAGTCCGATCCGGCGCAGAACCAGCCGCCGCCCGCCACGCCGAAGTGGCCGGTTCCCGACGTGGACGTGCCGGAAGGAGCGCAAGGGCTGATGGATCGGCTGCATGAGGTCGGCCGGCTCGATTCCGACGAGGCCGTCGCCGCGCTCGCGGCGCTCGTGCCGACGCTGCAGCCGCCGCTGCGCGGCGCCGCGGTACACGGGATCGGACTGTGCCGCGCCGACGGCGCGCGCAAGACGCTGCAGCAATGCGCCGAGGACAAGGCCGACGACGTGCGCCGGCAGGCAGTGCGCGAACTGGCGGACGGCACCGACGAGGAGCGCGAGTGGCTGCGCGACAAGCGGCTCAAGAAGGAGAAGTCGCCCGGCAACCGCGCCGAGATGCTGCACATGCTGCTCGAGCGCGAGGTCAAGGGGCTCGATGCCGCCGTGGTGGACGCCGCAAAGGAGACGGACAAGATCCTGATCAGCGTCGGCGTGTTCGGGCTGGGCCGGCTCAAACTCGTCAAGCAGCGCAAACTCGTCGAGGAGCGCCTGACCGACCCGGATCCCGTGGTGCGCGAAAAGTGTTTTGCCACGCTGGCGGATCTCGGCGGCGCCGACTCGTGGCGCAGCCTGCTCGAGGCCTTCGCCGACGCACGCAATCTGCCGCTGCGCGGCAAGATTCAGATCCAGTTGCGGCGCGCCAGGACCAAGGAGGAGATCGGCGTGCTGATCAAGGACGGGCTCAACCACAAGGAAGAGCCGATCGTCGCCGCTTCGATTGACGCGATCGCGTGGGCCGCGGAGCATCAGCCGGAACTGTGCGGCCCGGTGCTGCTCAAGATGCTCGCGAGCACGAACGCCGAAAACCGGACCAGCGCGATCGAGGGGATCGTGCGCGCGCGCCCGCAAGGCGCGATCCAGGAACTGGTCAAGCGGCTCGACCACGAGGATTTCAAGACACGCACCGACGCGGTCTGGGCCCTCGCGCAACTCGGCGATCTACCGCCGGAGGCCGAGGCCAAGTTCATCGCGATGACCAACGACGACCGGCCGTCGGTGCGGCTGCACGCGACCGACGCGCTGAAGTGGTATCCTGCGTCGCAAGAAGCGCTGAAGGCGCTGCTGGCGCGCTTCGACGACGAGTTGTGGTCGGTGCGCTCAGCCGCGGTGGCGACCGCGCTGGCGTTCCGCCGCACCGAGACGCTCGCGCCGATCGTCAAGTTGGTGCAGTCCGAGAAGGGCCGCGTGCGCGATGACGCGCTGCGGGCGCTGCAGGTTCTGACCGGCGAGGATTTTGGACCGTTCACGCAGAACTGGGCGCGCTGGCTGGCCGACCTGCCGGCGGGCTACGCGATCCCGACCCTCGAGCGGGTCGAGGAGATCGTTGCCAAGCGCAAGGCGGCGCGCGAGGCGGGCGAGGACAAGACGCTGGCAAAGCGCACGGAGTACCACGGGATCGCGGTGCCGCGCGGAGGCGTGGTCTTCATCCTCGACATCAGCGGCTCGATGGAAAACAACCGCGTCTCGAAGGACCAGAACTTCTTCGAATTCTTCGGCGAAGCGCTGATCGAGACCGTGCAGAGGCTCGATCCGGACACTGATTTCAACATCGTGGTGTTCTCCGACCGGATCCGCGTCTGGCAGGACAAACTGGTTCCCGGCGACGCGCAGAACATCGCCAACGCGATCGAATTCCTGCGCGACGTCCGCGCCGGGGGCGCCACCAACATCTTCGAGGCCCTGCTCGGCGCCTTCGACTTCCTCGAGACGCAGACCATCTTCCTGATGACCGACGGCGAGCCGACGGCGGGCCCGGTGATCGAGCCCGATGCGATCATCGAGGAGATCACGCAATTCAACCGCGACCGCCGCATCATCATCAACACCATCGCGGCCGGCCAAGCCAAGGCCGAATTCCTCTCGGAACTCGCCGCCGCGAACGGCGGCCAGGCGGTGGACCTGACGCACCTGGGGATCGGGAAGAAGGCACCGCCGAAGAAGGGATGACTGAGCGCCGGCCGGCCGCTGCCGAGAAGCGGCCCGGCGGCCCCGGCAAGATCATCTGCCCGATCACCGGCGAGCCCGTGTGCGCGGCGCGCTGCCCGCTCGAGGCAGAAATTCACGCAGCGGGTCGGCAGGAGCGCAAAGAGGCGCGCCGTGGCCGCTGTGGTGCGCAAGTTTGCCGTCCTCCTCCATCATTTCTGGGCGACCGGCGAGGCTTGTGAGCCGTGCTGAATCTCCGCTTCGATGCAGGAGGTGATCAGTCGGATCAGTAGTGGACCACGATGCGGTTCGTGGTCGAGCAGGTCGTGAGATCGAGAGCCTGGAGTTGCGCGAGATGCTGCGCACCTGCCGGCACCTGCGCCGGTCCGAAGACGGCGGCTCCCTGCGCGTCTGCGGTCTGCAAGCCGAGGAAGAGGTAGGAGAATCGCAGATCGAGGAGCGTGCCTGCACAGGGGTAGCCGCCCGGGATCGGGCTCGGGCCGCGACCGCCGAGCGCGCCGAAGAGGGCGACCCGCGCGCCGGGCGCGGCACCGGAAACCTGCACGCTCATCGGTCCGCCGGCTTGCCCCTGCACCCAGAGGGCGAAAGGGGCGGGCTGGTCAGGCAAGAATTCGAGGCCGTCCACCGTGGCGCCGAAGACAGGATGAAGGGCGGCGATGTGGCTAGGGACTCCTGTGATCGTGTCAATCGCAGCCAGCGTGCTGTAGCCGCCGTAGAGCACGCCGGAGTCGCTGAAGCAGAGAGTCTGGCACAGGCCGAAATCGCGGTCGTCCACGAACGGGTTGACGTCCGTGGCGATTCCGGTCACGGGATCGATCTCGACCAAACCGTCGCTGAAGAAATCCCAACTCCAGAGAGTTCCCTGGCCGTACGCCAGAGCTGACAACGCCCGGAAACCCGTAGCACCAATCCTCGTGGATGCCCCCGTGCTCAAGTTAATGGTGTAGAGGTCGTCAGGACCGCCGCCGATAGGAACCGTCGTGTCATGAACGGCGTAGAGGACATCTCCGGGTCCGAAGGCCAGGCCTCGGATTCCGTTCAGGTCTGTTTGCACGACGAAGGATGCCTGCCAAGTGGTGGTGTTGATCTCGTAGAGGTCGCAAGGATTCGGAATGACGGACTTCGCAACGAAGTACCGATCCTGGCTGTTTCTTGCCATGGCCAACCATAAACCGGGGCCAATATTGCCCACAAGCGCAGTTTGGGCATCATGGGAGTCTATCAAGTACAAGTTGCCGTTCCCAAAATCGATCCCGATCATCTCCTGCCCCGCGGCGGAGCCCGCGAGGGCACAGATGAAGATGAGGGGAGAAAGGAGGCGGCTAGCCATGGTGCGGCCCAGGTTCCTGGATCACGGTTCCTGACCTGGGAAAAGGATACCATAGATTGCACTTGGCGGCTGACGAACCGCCCATGCCACCAAGACCCCTTCCCTCTTCCACCCTCTTCCACCCAATGAGCCTGCCCGCCCTGCTCCTCCTCCCTGTTGGGTTGCTCCAGCAGCCGCCGATCACGGTGAATCGGTATCTGAAATTCGAGATCCCTCTCGAGACCACCCAGCCGGGCGGAATCGATTGGGGAGATCAGACGCGCGCGGCGGATCACGCCGTGGTCAAGTTCAACCGCTTCAAGGACTTTGCCGTGGTCTATCAGACGACACGCCCTGACCTGATTACGCCTACTGCGCCCAATCTCAGGCAAGTCGAACTCGCGCTGTTCCAGTACAACGGCAACGACTCGTGGACCTACATGGGTAACCAGTTGCTGGGAGACGTCCACATTGATGCATTGGGAAGGAACGTTCCCTTGATGAAGTGCGAGCGGCCGGACGTCGTCGGCATCGGCGATTGCTTCTTCACCCACTGGACCCGGCGCTACGAGAATCTGCCCTTCGATCCGTCGGTGGAGGAAGGTTCCTGGACCCAGTGGGACCCCGGCACTTCAACTTTCAGGACCTACACCAACTATCCCCTCACCCCTGGACGAGGATTCGACCTGGACTTCGATGGCAACCTGAACAACGGCGGCGCGAACCTGTGGGTGGAAGAGTGCGCCGGAGTGCCGGACGCGGTGATCCTGGACGACAGCACCCCCGTGCTGAAGGTCGGCGTCGTCTACCTGCACCAGACCCAATTCAGCGGAAGTCCGAACGGCAACCGATCCTTCCAGATTCGCTTCCTCACGACTTCCTTCGATTCCGGGAATCCCGCCCTCCCGTTCACGAAGACGAACCCGGAGGTCCTCTTTGCCTCCGTCAACTTCAACGGGCCGGACAACGATGCTGCGGGGCTCATCCTGCCGGAAGTCAGCGAGGCATCCGTCTCCTCCCGCTTTCTCCTTGCCTTCGAGGAGCAGTTGCAGGTGCCGCCGCCTGGCACCGGATTCTATGGCAGGATCCGACTTCATCTGATGGACAACTCCACCGGCTCATGGGACTCGCTTCAGAGCCACACCTTCGGATCCTCTTCTTCGCCTGCTTCCCGTCGCCGTGCCTTGATCGACTCCCTCCGTGAGGCTTCGCTCGCCGCCGGCAAGGATCTCGTCACGATCGCCTTCAACAAAATCGTGCCGAACACCAACAACGCCGATGTGGTGTTCGAGGAATGGGCCTTTGATCCCAACGTCGGCGTGTACAAGGTGCTCTGGCCTGCGGGCACGGGCTGGGACAACGACCCGGGCGGCGTTGCTTGGTACGATTTCCGTCCTTCGCCGATTCATGGATTCACTTCGACCTTCCGCCGCTGCATCACTGCGCGGTTTCTGAACCCTGCGCCGCCTCCTCCTCCGTACTGGCCGCCGCCGCCTCTTTCGCCGCGGGACATGCTCGAGTACCGCATGGCGACGGATGACTACCAGACGCTGGACACCGGCGACTTGGGGCGAGCCGCCACGGATTACCTGCATGACCCTACGCATCCGACCCAGCCGGACTACCTCGTTGTGACCTGGGAGAAGGCGACTCCGGGCCAGTCCGACTCGCGCATCCAGGTTATCGTTCGCTGAGTGGTGGCGGCCGAACTCCACATGAACGCGCGGTCTTGCCAACCAGTCGAACCCATCCATTTCCTGCCCGATCCTCGGAAGGTCACTCTCACCTTCACCACCTCAACCCACAAGAATCTGGAAGCGCCACCTTTTCACTCCTCGCGGCTCTCCTTGGGCGGCGCGCCGGACAGCAGGATCTCGATCAGGCGGGTGCGCTCCTCGGAGAGCAGGATGATCTGCAGCGCGTAGGTGATCGGCACCGCGAGGAAGGCGCCGGCCAGCGCGCGCCCGTACCCGGCGGACACCACGCCCACCCGCCCCCCCCTCTACAACGAATCCACCGTTACGCCGCTGCGCTGGCAGAGGTCTTCCAGAACGGGCCGGACGGCGAGCGGTCCGGCCAGCGGCGACTTGACGAGGATCTGGCGGCGCCAGCGCCCGCGCAGGCGCTCCACCGGATGCGGCGCAGGTCCGAGCACCGCGACGCCCGCGGCGCCGCGCGCCGCCGCGCGCAGCGCGCCCGCCGCTTCCTCGGCCGCGCGATCGGCGCGGTCGGCGCGCGCGGCCTCGCACACCACGCGTACCACGCGCGCGGCCGGCGGATAGCAGAAGGCGCGCCGTTCTTCGAGTTCCTGCGCCGCGAAGGCGCGGTAATCGTGCTGCACCGCGCAGAGCAGCGCGGGATGGCCGGGCAGCCAGGTCTGCACCACTACGCGCCCGCCCTTCGGCCCGCGCCCGGCACGCCCTGCCACCTGCGCGATCAGATTGAAGCAGCGTTCGCTCGCGCGAAAGTCAGGATGGTGCAGCGCCGTGTCGGCGTTCAGCACGCCGACCACGGTGACCTCGGGGAAATCGAGGCCCTTCGCGACCATCTGCGTGCCGAGCAGGATGTCGAATTCGCCGGCGGTGAAGGCGCGATAGACCTCCTCGTACGCCTCGCGGCGCAGCATCGTGTCGCGGTCCATGCGCGCGATGCGCGCGGCCGGGAACATCCTCCGCAGCGTGTCCTCCGCGCGCTCGGTGCCTACCCCCACCATCGCCACCGGTCCGCCGCACCCGGCGCAGCGCTCGGGCGGCGGCTGCTCGGCGAGGCAGGCGTGGCACATCGCCTTCCTGCGCCAGCGGTGGAAGGTCAGCGCGACGCTGCAGCGCGGACACTTCGCGCTGCCGCCGCAGGCCGGGCAGTGCCACGCCGGCGCGAAGCCGCGCTGATTCAGGAACAGGATCGCGCGCTCGCCGCGCTCGAGCGCGCGCGCCAGCGCCTCCTCGAGCGGCCGCGAGATCACCAGCCAGTGGCCCTTCTCGGGCTTCTCGTGGCGCATGTCCACGATGCGGACCTCCGGCAGCCGCCCGCCGGCGACGCGATGCGGCAGTTCAAGCAGTTCGATCTCGCCGGCGCGCGCCGCGGCCCACGACTCGAGCGCAGGAGTCGCCGAGCCGAGCACGCACACCGCCCCCTCAAGGTGCGCTCGCTCGCGCGCAACGTCGCGCGCGTGATAGCGCGGCGTGGACTCCTGCTTGAACGAGGTTTCGTGTTCCTCGTCCACGACGATCAGGCCCAGGCGCGGCATCGGCGCGAACAGCGCGGAGCGAGCGCCGACGACCACGCGCATGCGCCCGGTGCGCAGCGCCTGCCACTGGTCGTGCCGCTCGGCGTCGGTGAGGCCGCTGTGCAGGACCGCGACTTCGCCGCAGCGCCCGCGGAATCGCGCTACGGTCTGCGGCGTCAGCGCGATCTCGGGCACCAGCACGATCGCGCCGCGCCCCAGTTCGAGGCAGCGGTCGAGCGCGTTGAGATAGACCTCGGTTTTGCCGGAGCCGGTGATGCCGAACAGCAGGAAGTCGCGATGCGCGCCGGACTCCAGCGCGCCGCGGATGCGCACGACCGCGGCCGCCTGCTCCGTGTTGAGCGCGTGCGGCGCGATCGGCACAGCCGCCGCCCCCGCAAACGGGTCAAGCACCTCGGTGATGCTGCCGAACCGGGCGAAGCCGCGCCGGGCCAGCGACTCGAGCGGCGAGCGCGACAGGCCCGTGCGCCGGAGGAACTCGCGCACCTCGACCGGACCGCCGGCGCGCTGCAGCCACGCGAGCGCGCGCGCCTGCTTGGGCTGCTTCTCTTCCATCTCGCGCAACTCGTCCTCGCCGGGCGCGGCAGCGGCCTCGACCACCGGGATCGCGCGGCGGATCCGGCCGCTGCGCAACGCCGCGGGCAGCATCGCGGCCAACGCCTGGCCCCACGAGCACCAGCAGGTGTCGGCGATGCGCCGCGCCAGCCGCAGCAGCGCCGGCGTCATCAGTGGCTCGGAATCGAGAAGCGCCGCCACTTCCTTGATGCGCTCCGCGGCCACGCCATCGGGCGGTGACGGATCCACGCCGACCACCACCGCGAGCCGCTCACGCGCGCCGAAAGGGACGCGCACGCGGCAGCCCGGTTGCAGCGCATCCGCGAATGGACCAGGCACGCGGTAGGAGAATTCGCGCCGCACCGGCGTGTCGAGCGCGACGCGCGCGTACAAGCCGCTCCCCGCGCGACCCGACGGCGCGCCGGCGCTTTCCAGGTGCGCGAACAGCGGGCCGGGCATGCCGCACCGATTGTAGGCTGGGCCGCCTTGTCGCCCGGCGATCCCCGCACGCCCGTCACGATCGTCACCGGCTGGCTTGGAGCCGGTAAGACGACGCTGCTGAACCGCGTGCTGCGCGAGCCGGCCGGGGTGCGCTGGGCGGTGCTGGTCAACGAGTTCGGAAGCGTTTCCGTGGATCACCGACTGGTGGTGCGCAGCGACGAGCAGATGGTCGAACTCGCGAACGGCTGCGTGTGCTGCAGCGTGCGCGGCGATCTGGTCGCGGCGCTCGCCCGCCTGCGCCGGCGGCGGGCGCCGTGGTTCCGGCGGCCGCGATTCGACCGCGTGCTGCTCGAAACCACCGGCCTTGCGGAACCCGCGCCGCTGTTGCGCACCTTCCTGGTCGAGGAAGGCGTCGCCGCGGCCTACACGGTGAACTCGGTGGTCACGCTGGTGGACGCCGCGCATGCGGGGCTGGCGCTGGCAGAGCACGCGGCGCAGGAGCAGATCGTCCTCGCCGACGTTCTGGTGCTGAACAAGGCCGATCTGGTGGACGCACCGGCGCGCGCCGGGTTACGCGCGCGGCTGACGGCGATGAATCCCGCGGCGCGGCTCGCTGAGACGGTGCGCGCCGAGTTGCCGTTGGCCGCTCTGCTCGAGGCGCGCGATCCCGCAGCGCGACCGGCCGGTCCCGCGGGCCGGGAGGAGCACTCGGACCACGCCGCGCACGACACGCACGGCATCGGCAGCGTGACCCTGACCAGCGAAGCGCCGCTCGACGAACTGAAGACGCAACTGTGGCTCTCCGGCGCGGTGAAACTGATGGGCCCGCGCCTGATCCGCTGCAAGGGCTTCCTGCATCTCGCCGGCCGCCCCGAACGCGGAATCTTGCAAGGCGTGTACGACCTCTACACAGTCGAAGCGGGGCCGCCCTGGTCACAAGGCGAACCCCGCCGCAACGAGATCGTGTTCATCGGCCGCGGGCTCGATCGCGCGTTTCTCGAACGCGGTCTTGCCGCCTGCGCGGAGCGCTGACGGCTACTTCATCTTGGCCGCGCAGTCGGCGCAGGGCTTCTCCATCGTGCAGTTCCGATCGTCGCACTGCATTTCACAGGCACCGATGCACGGACTTTCGCAGCCGCCGCAATGAGTCCTCGCGACGATGATGCAGGAGCCGAGGGTGCCGCTGACGAGCAGCGCGAGGGCGAGGGCAAGTTTTTTCATGGCTGTTCTCCGTGACCTGCCTATGGGCAGGCCGACCCTCCGTGAGAAAATCTTGCCCGCTTGGGACTACTTCTTGGCGCAGTGGGCGCAGTCCTTGCCGGCGGCCTTGGCCTCGGCGCAGCACTCGGCCATGTCGGTGCACTGGGCTTTGTCGGCGCACTCCGTCGTGGAGGCGCAGCAGGCCTTGGTGCAGTCGTCCGCACAGGCTGTGCCTTCGGCCATGGTGTAGTTGGAGCAGGCGCCCAGGAGGGCGAAGCAGGAGAGGATGGCGAGTCTTTTCATGGTTTTGGTCTCGGGGAGGGGCGGTTTCAGCCCGGGTCCGGCAAGCATTGTAGGACCTGGAGCAACGAACTCTCCAGATTTTCGCGCTGCCACTCGTTCAGTGACAAAATTTTCTCCAGATCGGCGCGATTGCGCGGCAGCGCACGGGCGATGTCCTCCAGTTGCCGGCGGTGCAGGAGCCGCTCGCTGGGCAGGTCCAGCGCCTCCGCGCGCTGCTTGCGCCACTGCCGCAGCGTTTCCAGGTTTTCGTGCTGCACCTGCCTCCGGCGGGACTCGACGGGCGAGAGTCGCGGCGTCGGCGCGCTCTCGATCCGCTGGCCTTGCACGGCCGCGAGGGCATCCAGCAACTCCCCCCCCATGCGGCGCGCGAGATTCCAGCCGACGCCGGGCACCGCCGCGAGGTCTTTGACATCGCGGGGGGGGCGCTCGGCAAGGGCGAGCAGCGCCTCGTTGCCCATCACGCGGAAGGGCGGCACGTCGCGCGACTCGGCCAGCCGCTCGCGCCAGCGGAAGACCGCCTCGAGCCGCGCGGCGCCCTCCGGGTCGAGGCCGCGGGCGCCCTTGACCTTCCGCCACCGCTCCGGATCGGGCGGCCGCGGCACGAGGACCTCGCGTTCGAGCCGCGCGAATTCGTGCGCGGCGTGGCGTGCGAGGCCCGCGGCCTCCAGGTCGGCGGCGAGGCGCACGCGCAGATCGGGCAGAAAATGCACGTCGGCACGCGCGTAGGCGACCTGCTCGGCGGTGAGCGGACGCCGGCCCCAGTCGGAGCGCTGCTCCCTCTTCGAGAGATCGAGACCGTACATCTCCCGCAGCACCGCGGCGAGGCCGGTCTCCTTGCGCTTCAGCAGCGTGATCGCAACCTGCGTGTCGAACAGCCCGCACACCTCGACCCCGAGTTCCTTGCGCAGCAGCATCAGGTCGTACTCGGCGGCGTGGAAGACCTTCGCGACCGCCGGGTCGGCGAACAGCGGCGCGATCCGCTTCAGGTCGGACCCGAGTGCGATCGGGTCCACGATCCAGTCCTGCTCGCCGTCCGCGACCTGCAGCAGGCACAGCCGCTCGCGATAGGCGTGGAAGGAATTCGCCTCGGTGTCCACGCCGATCGCCGCAGCGCGGCGCCACCGCGCGAGCGCGGCGTCGAGCGCGCGCGCGTCTTCCACGCGCTGCACGGGCGGCCAAGCGGCCGGGGACCTGTCCGACATCGGGCGGGCAGCCTAGAGGATCCGCAGGAAGATCGGCGTGGTCAGCGCGCTGCCGCTGAAGTTCGAATTGACGGCCTCGGCGCGCCAGTAACACGACTGCGCGGGCACGGGATCGTTGACGAGGAGCGAGCCGCCGCCGAACAAGCCGCTCTGCTGGCCGATCACGACCTCGCCCGTCAGCGAGCCGCGGTAGATCGTAAGGGTCGTGGGCAGCGAGGTTCCGACGGTGTAGAAGACCTCGACTTCAGCCTGGAAGCCCGGCGGGATCTGGCTGCCGGTCACGGACATCAACTGGCCCATCTGCAGCGTCTGCCCGCTGCCGCGCACCTCCATCTCGAGGAAGGGGCCGTTCGAGAGATAGGAGCGCCCGCCTTTCAACGCGGCGATCAGGCCCGCCGAGGTGAACGCGCCGGACACAAAGGTGTGCGTCGCACCAAAGTCGTAGGCCGCGTCGTGCGTGTCGCTGCCCGAATAGGGATAGAGCAGGCGGCCTTCGCCCAGCCGCGACAGCCACCAGTCGGTGTAGGCGTTGGAGAACGTACCGGAGTTCTCGGAGCCGTTCCACACCTCGACTCCCCACACCCCCCCCCCTTCCTGGCCCTTCATGTACGCGACGCTGTTGTAGGCCCAGAAGGACGCGGCCGGGGGGTGGGCGATCGTGAAACCGCCCTCCGCATTGGCCTCGGTCCAATTGACGGACTGCGTGTTGATCGGGCGGTCGCAGAAGTCGAGCACGTCGTCGTCGCCGCCGGGCTTGCGGGTGGTGATGCCGTGCGAGCCCATGTGGTGCACGTCCTCGCCGAAGCCGAGCGCGCACAGCACGTCGGCGCCGTCCCCGCCCGACTGCGGCCCGGCCTCGCGGCCGCTGATCTCGGTGCCGCAAATCAGCACGAAGGAGGGGTCGGTGAGCGACTGCGATTCGCTCAAGACGGAATTGAACTCGGTGTCCGAGTTGATGCAGTAGGAGTGCGTGGTGGTGCTGAAGAAATCGAACCCGAGCGCCTGGAATTGGGACTTCAACTGCGCGTTGGTGAACCCGCCCGTCAAGTTGACGGTTTCGGCGGGGCAGGAATCGCAGCCGCCGATGGCCTCGTCGCGGCAGTTGTGCACGTGCAGGTCGCCGGCGTGCCACGCACCCGGGCCGTTCGCGGCGAGCCGCTGCGCCGGCGGACCGAAGAACGGCTCGAGGAGTTCGATCTCGTGCCGCAGCGACGTGGCGAACGCCGCGCCGCCCGCGTCGCGGCCGCGCACCCGCACCGTCAGTTCCGCGCGATCGCCGGGCTGCGTGCCCGCGCCGAACAGCGCGCCGAGGTCCACCTCAAAACGCAGTTTGCGCAGTTGCGGCGCGCCGTCGGCCTGCAGCACGCGCACGCCGTCCACGATCTCGCGCAGCAGGGCCGCTTCGGCGTCGGGGCCGAGTTCGTGGCGCGATTGCAGCGGGATGAAGAGCCGGTGCGTGTGCCGGTGCGAGAGATCCGGCGAGATCGTCTCCAGTTTCAGCAGCAGACTCTCGACGAAACCGCTGTCGCCCATGATCGCCTCGCCGTGCAGCGGCAGCACGGCCAGGACGCGCTCCGCGCCGTCGAGCACCTCGACCGCGTCGAGGAAGAACGGCGCATCGCCGGTGTTGCAAACCTCGACTCCCATCGGCACCAGACCGTCCCCGCGGCGCACGGAATCCATCAGGCCAAAGGGCCAGACGCGCAGGGGGGTGGAAGTGTCCACCCGATCGAGCGCGGCGCTGGGATCGTCGCCGGCCCGCGTGAGGGTCACGCCGAGCAGCAGGCTGGCGAAGGCGAGTGCAAGGGGTAACGGACGCAGCATGCAGGTATTGTCGCATGATGCGCGATCAGGAAGGTGCAAAGGCTGGGAGAGGTCTAATTTCACCCATGAAATAAGATTTCACCAATCTCCTCGCGCCTTCCCGCAATTTCGGGGTACAACTACAGGCGCGGTGTGAAAGAGGGAACCCGTGGTTTCCTCGTCTTGTCCCAATCACGGCTCCGGCGGGCGGAAATTGTCTGCCCGCGCGAGCCTACCCCCACAGCACCAACCAACCCGACGTTCCATGAAGATCCATCACATCCTGATTGCGGGAGTCGCCAGCCTGGCCTTGGTCCAGGTCGGCCGCGCCTGCATCGAGGAGTTGGACCTCGCCCAGATGGTGGCAAAGACGGACGCAGCCGTGAACGGCACGATCACCAACGTGCGCACGGTCCGTTACACGCCGCCAGGCGATGACCGGCTCATCTACACCCTCGTGACCGTTGCAGGCACGGACCTCTATACCGGACAAGCGCGCACCCTGGAGGCCGCCTTCGTGGGCGGCACTCACGAGGGTGACTCGATGATGGTCACCTCGATGCCCGCGCCGTCGGAGTACCGCGTCGGCAACTCGGTGATCCTCTTCAGCGCGCCGGTCGAGGGCTGGGGCCCCGACGTCGAGCGCTGCGTCTACGCCGCGATGGGCGGCATCTTCCGCGAGATCGCGGGCAAGAAAGGCGCGGTGATCCTCGGCAAGGGCGAAGGCTTCGCCGTCTCGCAGAACGTCCGCCTCGCGGATCTGCAAACCTCCATCGCGAAAGAAGTGGGGATGAAGAAATGAAAAATCTCCTCCGCTTCACGCTCGGCGGCGCAGTCCTGACCGGCTCCGTGCTGCTCCTCGCGCCCAACTCCGCGGTCGGTTACTCGCTGCTCGGCCAGCAACTCGGCATCGGCCAGCGCGACCACCGCCTCTTCAACAACTTCACGGCCTCGGGCGCGAACAACAACACCGCCACGATCGCCAACATGCCCGCCTACGACGGCGCGGAACTCGCGATGTGGAAGGCAGGCGCCGAGTGGGGCGCGCGCGTCTTCGGCGACGGCACCGGCGACTCGACCCAGACGCAACTGGGCGACGGCCTCGCAAGTTTCAACTTCTACTGGAACGGCAATGCCAGCGGCATCGGCGGCACCAACGACAACATTCACTCGGAAATCCCAGGGTCCTCGGGCGGCGTCCTCGCCTTCACCGAGACGCCGATTGATAACGGCTGGCGCATCCGCTACTACGGCACGTGGTCCTGGCAGGACGGCCCCGGCTCGGTGACGAGCGGGATTGACCTGCAGGGCGTCGCCTGCCACGAACTCGGCCACGCGCTCGGTCTTGGCCACTCCACCGTCGGCGGCGCCACGATGTTCCCCTCGATCAGCGGCACCGGTCAGGTGACGCGCTCGATCGAGACGGACGACAAGAACGGCGCGCAGGCCAACTACGGGGCAACCAACGCCGCGATGCCGCGCATTAACACCGTCACCGGCTCGCTGGTTCCGGGAGGTACGGTGGTGATCACCGGCTCCGGTTTCACCGCGGACAACAAGGTGTGGCTGGACAACGACCTGATTGACGGCGGCAACGCCGGCGGCGAGCCCTTCAAGATCGAGGGCCTCGCCAGCACCGGCGGCGGCACGCAGATCACCTTCACGCTGCCCGCATCGGGTTACGTGGGCGGCTCGATCCACGTCAAGGACGGCACCAACAACGACTTCTGGTCGCTGTCGGAAGGCCACCCCTTCGATGCGCTGGGCGGTCCGATCACCGACACGGTGTCTCTGACCTCCACGTCGCTGACCCCGCCGGTTGGCTCGTCGGTGACCTTCACGATCAGCGCAGCGCCGGGATTCTCTCCGTACATCCTGCACTACGCGTTCACCAACACGGGCACGACGATCAACGGGCAACCGTTTGACATCGGCCCGCCGGACGGGACGGTCAGTTCCGGAACGACGGACATCCTCGGCGGCGCGTCGGTGACGCGCATCGTGCCGGTCGGCGGCGCGGGCCGCACGGTGTACATGGAGACGCAGGTGGACAGCGGCGGCGTCACCTACGACTCGAACATGATCACGCTCGTGGTGCCCTAGGCGCTGCGCCAAGCGATCCGAGCCGGGCCTCGCGAGGGGCCCGGCTTCTTTTTTTCACCGTGCGCACATCTCAAGCGCGGGGCGCGCGCCGGACGATAAGGAGGAGGATGGGCACCGAAGAGTTGCTCCGCGCCGCGCGCCGCTGCCACGACGAGGGCAGGTTCGGCACTGCTGCAGACATGCTGCTCACGGCCTTCCGGCAGGAGCCGGAGCGCTTCGAGGTGGCGCGTGAGATCGGGCGGCTGCTGCGCGCGGTCGGCGATCCCGCGGCTGCGGTGGATTACCTGAAGCGCGCCTGGATCCTGGAGCCGGCCGACGGCCTCACCGTCGCCGAACTGGTGCTGGTGCTCCACGACCTGAACCGCCGCGACGAGGCGGTCCAAGTGATGCTCGCGAGCCTGGACGCCGGGCTCGATCAGACCGCCTTTGTCGCGAGCCTGGTCGCGAGGGACTGACCGGCTGCCCGCGACGCGGGCTTTACACTGTCCCGCGTGATCGAACCGGCCACGCCGATGCCGGGCGAGCCGCCCCTCGCGCCCGAAGCCGGCGCCGAACGCCTTGAGCCGATCCTGCTCGAGGATCTGACGGCGGTGGTGCGGCTGCCCACGCTCTTCCGCAAGGTTGATGCGGTGATCGAGCGGGCGCTGCGCGAATTTGACCTGCCGGCGGACTCCCCTTTCGTGCGCGAGAGCGCGCAGCCCGGCGACGGCGTGATGGAGCACGGACGGTCGTGGACCGACCGCGAGGGGCTGCTGCGCATCTTTCTCGGCATGTCGTGGTTCGAGCAAGGCCACGATCCCGCGTGGGAAGTGCGCGTTGAAGCCCGCTCGGAGACGGTGGCGCTCGCGCTGCGCGCCCGCCGTTGGCAACAGATGTGCGCGCGCCGCGCCGAGTCGCGCTTCACCGAATGGGACCGCTTCTGGCACGAGGACGAGCCGCGCGCGCTGCAACTGCTCGGCGCGTCGGCGGCGTGTACGCGCTTCCTCGAGGACGAGGAGCCGGAGGCGAGCGCGTCGGAGTATCTCGGCGGCGCGTTCTACGCGCTGCACGCGAGCGGCGCGCTGCACGCGCTGCTGCAGGCCGCGCGCGACGCGGTGCGCGGCGGCGAAAGCGGCGAGGAGGGCGCGAGCGCGTCCTGACGCCCGCGCGCCCGCCATGGTGGATCGCTGGGAACGAAAGCGCGGTGTGCGCCGCGGCGAGTTCCGCATCTTCAGCGTGCGCGAGGATTTCTACGTGCATCCCGACCGCGTGGGCGAGCGCTCGTTTTTCATCATCGAGGTGCCGGACTGGGTCAACGTGATCGCGGAGACCGAGGCCGGCGAGGTGGTGCTGATCCGGCAGTTCCGTCCCGGCGTCGGCGGCGTGCGGCTGGAAATCCCGGGCGGCGTGATCGAGCCGGGGGAGGATCCCGCGGTCGCCGCCGCGCGCGAGTTGCGCGAGGAGACCGGCTACGCAGGCGACGCGCCGGAACTGATCTGCGTCACCGAGCCGAATCCTGCGATGCAGCCGAACCATTGCTGGTCGTATCTGGTGCGGCGCGCGCGGCGCGTCGGCGAGATGCAGCCGGATCTTGACGAGATCATCGAGCCCGTGCTGCTGCCGGCGCGGGATCTGCGGCGCGTGATCCGCGACGGCGAGTTGAATCACGCGCTGCTGCTCGTGCCCCTGCTGCATTACGTCGCCCGCCTGCCATGACCGAGAAGAATCCCGCCGATTCGTTCGCGATCGAGTGCCCTCACTGCGAGTACGGAATCACCTCCTGTGCCGAGGCGGTCGAGGCGCTGGAGTCCGGCTGCGCCTGCCCGATGTGCGGGGTCGTGATTCCGGTCGAGTTGCTGGAGGCGGCGGCCGAGGCCTGGGACGACTTCGCGGCGATCCACGAGGGGGCCGGGAGGGCGGCGGACGGGGCCGCGCTGGCAGAGGAGGAGGCCTGGGAATCCGCCGGCCCGGATTTCGGAGATGACGGGGAGGAGGACGCAGAGGATGATGACTAGAGCAATACCAGTTTCTTGACTTGTGCGGATCCTGCCGGAACGGCAGACATCTGCTGGCATGGCGCTTGCTGAACAGCACCTGGACCTGCCGATGGCCTTCCGCATCCTCGTGGCCGACGACCAGACCGAGACGCTCGTGGTGCTCGCTGCGCTCTTGCAGCAGCAGCGCCCGGATTGCACGGTCGAGATCGCGACCAGCGGCTCCGACGCACTGCGCCGGCTGCTGCAGGAGGGCCCCTTCGATCTTTCGCTGCTGGACGTTCACATGCCCGGCCTCACCGGCCTGGAGGTGCTCGGCCAACTGCGCCGCATGGGCCATTCGGTTCCCAGCATCCTGATGACGGCCAACCCCTCGCGCGCGATCGAACTCGAAGCGCTGGAATTGGGCGTGATCACGATGCTGCGCAAACCGATCCAGGCCGAAGTGCTGCGGATCGTCGTCGAGCAGATCCAGTTCAGACGTCCCCAGTCCTTCTGATCCCTTCACCTCACAACCGCATCCTCCCCGACTCACCTCCATGGCCAAGACCGCCAAGAAGACCGCCATCCGCCCGCTCGGCGACAAACTCCTGGTGCAGCGCATCACCGCTGCCGCCAAGACCGCCGGCGGCATCGTGCTGCCCGACTCCGCGAAGGAGAAGCCCGCCGAGGGCACCGTGATTTCCGTCGGCGAGGGCCGCCTGCTCGAGGACGGCAAACGCAAGCCGTTCAGCGTCAAGTCGGGCGACCGCATCCTCTTCACCTCGTACGCCGGCACCGAAATCAAGTGGGACGGCGACGAATACCTCATCATGTCCGAGGACGACATCCTCGGCATCGTCGGCTAGCGCGAGGAGATCACCACCATGGCAGCCAAGCAAATCGCATTCAACCAGGACGCGCGCGAGCGCATCCGCGCCGGCGTCAAGAAACTCGCCGCGGCCGTCAAGGTCACGCTGGGCCCGCGCGGGCGCAACGTGATCATCGAGAAGTCCTACGGCACGCCGCTCGTCACCAAGGACGGCGTAACCGTCGCCAAGGAGATCGAACTCGAGGACAAGTACGAGAACATCGGCGCCGCGCTCGTGCGCCAGGTGTCCGCGAAGACCAGCGACGTGGCCGGCGACGGCACCACCACCGCGACGGTGCTCGCCGAGGCCATCTTCGAGGAAGGCCTGCGCAACGTCGCCGCGGGCGCGAACCCGATCCACTTGAAGCGCGGCATCGAGGCCGCGGTCGAGGCGGTGGTCGGGCATCTGAAGAAGAACTCGACCAAGGTCAAGGACAACCGGGAGATCGAGCAGGTCGCGACGATCGCCGCCAACAACGACCCGGAGATCGGCAAGAAACTGGCCGAGGCCTTCGCCAGGGTCGGCAAGGACGGCGTGATCACCGTCGAGGAAGGCCGCTCGCTCGAGACCGAGATCGAATGGGTCGAGGGCATGCAGTTCGACAAGGGCTTCCAGTCGCCGCATTTCGCGACCAACGTGGAGACCATGGAGTGCGAACTTGAGAATCCCTACATCCTGATCTTCGAGAAGAAGATCTCGAGCGTGCGCGACATGCTGCCGGTGCTCGAGGCGGTGGCGCGCAGCGGGCGCCCGCTGCTGATCATCGCCGAGGACGTCGAGGGCGAGGCGCTCGCGACGCTCGTGGTGAACAAACTGCGCGGCGTGTTCAAGTCGTGCGCGGTCAAGGCGCCGGGCTTCGGCGACCGCCGCAAGGCCATGATGGAGGACATCGCGATCCTCACCGGCGGCACCGCGCTGATGGAGGATCTCGGCCTCAAACTGGAGAACACCACGGTCGAGCACCTCGGCAGCGCCAAGCGCGTGACGATTGACAAGGACAACACGACGATCGTCGAGGGTGGCGGCAAAAAGGACAAGATCAAAGCCCGGATGGAGCAGATCAAGGCCGAGATCGAGCGCACCACCAGCGACTATGACCGCGAGAAACTGCTGGAGCGGCAGGCGAAACTCGCCGGCGGCGTTGCGGTGCTCAACGTCGGCGCGGCCACCGAGGCCGAGATGAAGGAGAAGAAGGCCCGCGTGGACGACGCCCTGCACAGCGTGCGTGCGGCGGCCGAGGAGGGCTTCCTGCCGGGCGGCGGCGTGGCGCTGCTGCGCGCGCAGGATGCGGTGAAGAAACTCGGCCTGACCGGCGACCAGGGAGCGGGGGCGCAGATCGTGTTCCGCGCGCTCGAATCGCCGATCCGGCAGATCGCGTTCAACGCCGGGCTGGACGGCTCGATCGTGGTGGACCGCGTGCGCAACGAGAAGAACTACGCGGTCGGCTTCAACGCAGTCACCGAGAAGTACGCCGACCTCATCAAGGACGGCGTGATTGACCCGACCAAGGTCGTGCGCACTGCGCTACAGAACGCCGCGTCGGTCAGCACGCTGCTGCTCACCACCGAGGCGGTCGTCAGCGAGATCCCGCGACCGGAGCCGAAGATGCCCGCCGGAGGCTCTGGCGGCGGCGGGATGGATTTCTAGACAAGTCAGCCGGTCTCGCATCGGGCCGGGAGCGCACGCGCGCTCCCGGCCCTGTGCTTTCTTGGCACGGCATTTGATCCCAAGTCGATATCGCCGCCGCAACCTACGAGGGGGTGCTGGCGCGGGGTTCCTCCAGCGCAGTGTCGCTCGATATTCTGCCTTGACCCGATCGCCGGCCAACCGTTGGCTGCCGTCAGCGACATCTCGCGGGCCGTTCTGTTTCGACCGGAGTCCCGGATCACTTCCTTGACAACTCGCGGATCAGCCGCGCGTATTCCTCGAGCGGCCCAAGCCCGACCGACGCGCGGCGCTCGTCCACGCGCTCCGGATCCGCCAGCAGCCGCGGCACCATCTCGCCGTCAACTTCGTGGAACTGTGTGCCGTAGATCTGCGGCCGGCCGCGGTTCACGGCCACGCGATCCTCCAGATACGCAAGATTCGTCGGAGTCGCCTCCCCTATCGCAACCGCCGCGCGCATCCATTCCAGACACCGCTCTTGGAAATCCACGTCTGGGTCGGCGTGCTGCGCCAGAAGCCAGGCGTCGCCCGCCCCTTCGTTGCCGACGCGCGAGATGGTCAGCCAGCCGTGCGCGTCCACGAGCGCGCGCAGCCACGCGCGGTTGTCAGCGTCCACCGCCTCGAGGCGTTCGAGCCACGCGTGATCCGGGCTGCCGCTTGGCCTGTTCGAACGCAGATCCTGCTCCTCGGCCACGCGCCGCGCGAGTTCGAGGCGGACGGCTTCCCAGTCGGGTGCGGCGTTGGGCACGACGCACGCGGCGGCGAGCAAGCAGAAAAGTGGAACGCAAGTCAGTGGCGTGCGTAGGCTGTCCACGCGCATGCTCCCCATCCTCGCCGCGCTTTTCCTGGTACTGCAACTCCCGCCGGCTCCCGATCAGCCCTACGCCATCGTCGGCGTCGCCGTGCTCGACGTAGAGGCTGGGGTGTTGCGCCCCGACTGGACCCTGCTGATCGAAGGCGAACGCATCGGGGTTGCCGGCCCGCGCGCTACCACGCCGATTCCCGCCGGCACGCCCGTGCGCGCCGGCGCCGGCCTGATCGTCGCGCCCGGACTCTTCGACACGCACGTCCACTTCGTGGATCCCGACGCCTTCGCACCCGCCATGGTCGCCAACGGCGTGCTCTTCGTACGCGACCTCGGCAGCGAGACGAATTCGGTCCTGGCGCTGCGCGAGGCGCTGCGCAGCGGCGAGCGGCTCGGCCCGGAACTCATCGCGACCGGCGCGATCGTGGACGGCGACCCGGCAGTGTGGCCCTTCAGCGAGGCCTCCGCAGACGCCGTCGCGGCGCGCGCGGCGGTGGCCAGACTGGCCGCTGCGGGCGTTGATCAGATCAAGGTTTACAGCCGCCTCTCCCCGGAGGCCTTTCATGCAGCCGTCGCGGAGGCGAAGGCGCGCGGACTGAAGGTCGGCGGCCACGTGCCGGACTCCGTCAGCCTCGACGATGCGCTCGCCGCCGGCATGGACTTCAGCGAGCACTTGATGGGGTGGGAACGCCTGCTCGGCCGCCTCGCCGGTGCGGCGCAGGATGAGTTCGCGCACGGCGACTTCAAGGAGTACGGCTACTGGGCCTTGCGCGGGCAGGTGCCGGCGGAGGATCTGCGCGCCGCGTACGCGCGCGCTAAGCAAGCCGGAACCTACTTCGCGCCGACGCTGGTCGTCATGGAAGGGGTGGCCGGCTACGGCGATCCGGACACTGCCGAAAAGGATCCGCGGATGGCCTTCATCGGTCCTGCCTACCGCGCCTTCTGGCGGAACGCAGGCTACAGCCGGGCGGCACCTTCCTTCGCCAGTGCTCTGCCGCACCAGAAGGCATTGGTGAAGGAACTGCACGACGCGGGCGTAACCCTCGTGTGCGGAACGGACCTTGCCAACCCGTCCGTGTTCCCCGGCTTCTCGCTGCACCGCGAGATGGAGTTGTTCCAGGAATGCGGCATCGCGCCCGCCGACGTGATCCGCTGCGCGACCGTGAACGCGGCGCGGCTGTGCGGGGTGGAAAACCGCCTTGGCCGCGTGCGTGCCGACGCGACGGCCTCACTGGTGCTGCTGCGCGCTAACCCGCTGCAGGACGTTCGGAATTACGCCCAGATTGAAGCGGTCGTGCTGCGCGGACGCTGGCTCGACCGCGCGGCATTGGATGGCTTGCTCGAGCAGGCGCGGGAGGCGGCTGCACAAGCAGTTCCTTACACGGGCGAGGAGGAACCGGAGATGGCCTCCGAGATCCCGGGCGAGCCGGTTCACCGCGGCCGCTACCAGTTCACCTTCTGGGACAGTGCGGCTGGCTTCGAGGAATTCCTGTGGACGAAGGATGCGGAAGGTTGGCATCTGCAGGCGCGTCTCGAGGTGGCGGGCGGCTTTGCCAAGCCGGCGCGCATCACCGCTCACTACGGTCCGGACCGAAACCTCCTCTCCGCCACTTGGCGCCGACCTGACGGCGGGGAGACCGCGACCTACCGAGTCGAGGGCGGGAAGGTCCTTGTGCGCGGCGGGGCGGCGGGCGCAGAGGAGGAGATCGAGATCGTGCTCGACGGCGCGGCCTTCGGGCCGGATGTTTTCAGTGCGGACCTGCTCTCTCTGCCCGCCCTTGGCCTCCAGCCCGGCGGCGAGATCAGCGGCAGGGCGTTTGGCTTCGGCGCCGAATCCTGGAAACCCGCAGAATCCAGCCGCGTGATCCGGCGCGATCCCGACACCAAGGTCGAGTGGGGCGGCAAGACGTTGTCGGTCAGTGTCTATTCGGGCGAATACACGATGGATGGCCAGAAGATAAAGACTCGCACCTGGGTCGGTCCGGACGGCCTGACGCTGAAGTCGGCCTTCATCTTCGAATTCGGGAAATTCGAGGCGCGTCTGGCGATCCCGTAAGCGAGACGCTTCATTCTGATCTAGGGCGCCGCTCGGTACCTTTCTCTGCTGGTTTGCGAAAGATCAGCAGATGATTGAAGCCGCGCAGGAAGAAATTCGTCTCTTCGGCGGCCTTGTGATAATTCCCCATTTCGAGGGCCTTGCTGCCGCGCACCACGGCCAGGTGGTCAACCATCTCGAAGCGCCGCTCGATCAGTTCGACCAGTCGCGCGCCCACCGGCACGAAAGCGCGCCGTTTCCACACGTCGCACACATAGATCGCTCCATGGCACCCGGGCCGCAGCACGCGGCCGATCTCGGCTAGCACGTCGTCCATCGCCTGAAAGTACTCCGGCGAGTCGGCCGGCAACTCGCCAATGCACTCCGGCAATCCGCTGTACTTCAGGTTGTCGCCGTAGGGCGGATCCACGAACACGAAACAGGCCTTCGCGTCCTCCAGCGGCAACTTGCGCGCGTCCGCGCGGAACACGTCCTTGCGCGGCGGCGCCAGGTCGTAGCCCAGCGCGCGGCGGTTGAGGTCGCGCGCCACGTCGAGCGTCGTGCCGCTGCCCGCCATCGGGTCCACCACCAGGTCTCCCTCGGCGGTGTAGCGCTGCAGCAGATTCCAGATCACCCACGAAGGAGTTGCGCCGCGGTATCCGGCGTCGCCGTGCGCGCCCTCTTGGTAGTGCTGCGAGGGATAGTCCCACAGTGTCGTCGTCTGCAATGTCAGGCGCGGCTTCGGCATCGGATCACTCCCGCGCGGCAGGCGCCGGCACCACGTCGAAGCCGAGCAACTCGACCTCCGGCTCGAAGTCGCCGACACAGGCCGGCTCGTCGCTGACGTAGTCGGTGGACAAGTACTTCTTGTTGCTGTCGGGGAAGACGGTGGCCACCACCGAGTTCCGGCCCTGCGCGTGCGCTACCTGCAGCGCGCCGAGGAAGTTCGCGCCGCTCGAGATGCCGACGCCGAAACCGAGGTCGCGCGCCAGGCGCTGCGCCATGCGGATCGCGTCGCCCGAGCGCACGTCCACGATCGCGTCGAGCGCCTTCAGGTCCACGATCGGCGGGATGAATTCGTCGCTGATGCCCTGGATGCGGTGCTTGCCCGCCTTGCATCCGGTCCGCAGCGTCGGCGAGTCGGCCGGCTCGAGCGGGTGCACGCGCACGCCCGGCACCTGTTGGCGCAGGAAGCGTCCCACGCCCATCACGGTGCCGCCGGTGCCCACTCCGGCGACGAAGGCTGTGGGCTCCAGACCCTGCGCGCGCACCTGCGCCAGCAACTCGGGCCCGGTGGCGCGGTAGTGCGCCTCGACGTTCGCGGGGTTCCTGAACTGCTCGGGCAGGAACACGTCGTCGCGCTCGGCGGCGAGTTTCTCCGCCAGCGCAATGCTGCCGAGGAAACCGCCCTGCGCGGCGGACACGGGCACGATCGTCGCGCCCAGGCTCTGGATGATCAACACGCGCTCGTTGCTCATCCAGTCCGGCATGTGAATGCGCACCGGGTGCCCCAGCGCGCGCCCAATCCCGCAGAAAGAGATGCCCGTGTTGCCGCTTGTCGCTTCGACAATCAGGTCGCCGGGCCGGATCGCGCCGCTCGCGTACGCGTCCTCCAGCACGTAGAGGGCCATGCGATCCTTGATGCTGCCGGTGAAATTCAGCGTCTCGATCTTGGCGTGTACCACATGCTCGGTGCCACGGTAGCGGCAACGCACCGTGGCAAGCGGCGTGTCGCCGATCAGCCGGCGCAGCGCGGCGAAGCGACCGGCGACGCCCTCGGGCAGAGCGCGGGAAGAAGGAAGCATGTGACAGACCTGCGCGGCAAGGGAAACGGGCCGCCTTCCTGGTCCGTGGGGATTCGGAGCGACGGCCCGCTGATCTGGTGCCGGGAACAGGGGTCGAACCTGCACGGGATTTAACTCCCACCAGGCCCTCAACCTGGCGCGTCTGCCAATTCCGCCACCCCGGCTGGGTTGGGGCCGGAGATTCTAACCGCCCCCCAACTGGGCGTCCAGAACCGCGGCCGCGCTGCGGCGGCTCACGCGGAAGCCCAGCGCGGTCCATTCGAGCAATTGCAGCGGCAGCCAGTCGCGCCGCTCGAACTCTGCGATTTCGGCGATGCGCGCGCTCGCGCCCGCGTCTTCGGCGAGCAGTTGCGCGTCCACTGCGTCGAGGATCTGCTGCTCCTGCGCCGGCGTCAGCGAGCGGGCGCTGGGGAACATCTTCTCGCGCTGCTGCGCCTCGAGCGCCGGCCGCTGCTCGCGCCACGCGGCCTCGCGCTCGCCGCGGAATGCGTCGCGCGCGACTCCGACCGACCACTCCTCGAGCCAGTGGCGCGCCTCCTGCGGATCGAACCACAGGAACAACTGCGCGCCGTTCTCGCTGGAGAGCAGCGCGCGTCCGAAGCCCTCGCGGCCGGAGAGCCTCAGGCGCGCTGCCGCGGGATCGCGCGGGTCGGCGAATGCGGTGCGCAGGATCGCGTCCACGTACTTCGCGGAGTTGGAAACGATCACGAGATCCAGAGTCGGGACGCGCGTGATCATGATTTCGCCGGTGCCCGGGATGATCGGCGAAACGAAGGAACGCCCACTCGCTTCGCCCATCATGCTCACGACTTCCTGCTTTTGCGGGGCGCCGCCCGTGAAGCGCGCCCAGTTCGCGCTGAAGTAGTCGCGCAATTTGTCGTACAGCGCGGCGTCGCGCACCTTCCCGACCAGCGCGAACAGCGGCACCGGCGCGCCGTCGTTGACGGGATCGTTCTCGGCCGGCGCGTAGTCGTCGCGGCGCAGCATCAGGCACAGGCCGGGCCGGAAGACGTCGCCCGCGTCGCGCAGCAGATCCATCATGCCCTGGTAGCGGCCCGCGGCCTGCACGGATTCGTCGAGCGTGCGCCGCAGATCGCCCGCGAAGAGGTCGTAGAACTCGACCAACAGCAGGTGCGGATCCCCGGCGACGGCGCCCATGAAGAAGGAATCCGCCGGTGTCATGTTGGCGAATTCCTGCAGGCGCGCGGCTCCGACCGGCGGGGTCTCCAACCAGCCCTTCATGAAGTCGGGTGCGTTGGTGGTGTCCAGCGCCCCCGTCGCGCGCAGCCGCAGGTTCTCGCCGAGCAGCGTGTAGCCGGCGAGGCTGCGCAGCAGGTCGGTACGGAAGAAACGGCCGATGGCGCGGCTCGCCGTCCCCGTCGCGTTCGGATCGGGCAGCACGCCAATCTGCGGGCCGACCGATTCCCAGCGCAGGAACATCTCCACCGGCCGGTCGCCGGGCGCGAGCCATGCGCTGACGTTGTCGTGGAAAGCCGATGCCGTCGCCAGCGATTCCTGTCCGCTGCGCGCCACCAGCGTGCGCGCCGCGGCGATCAGGTCGCGGCGGCTCGTCAGCAGCAGCACGTCGCGAATGCGCGCGAGGTACGCGTCCTGGAAGCCGAAGGGCTCGAACTGCGGCAGTTTGTAGACGCCGTCGCCCATGCTCTCGATCTGCACCGACTCCGGCAACCGGTCGCGCACGAAACCGAAGCCGAGGAATGCGAGCCCCGCCTTCACCTTGAACGAACAGCGCAGCATCACGACGCCCGCGAAATTTGAATCGAATTTGATCGGGCCGTTGCCGGCGATCGCGATCTCACGCAGTAGATCGTCCGTCAGGCTCAAACCCGCCGGCAGATAATCGTTGGCCTGCTCGAGGCCCGCGAGCACGCTGCGCACGCCGAGACGCGCGCCCCACGCTGCGAGCGCGCCGGCAGCGCTCGCCTCCTCGAAACCCGGACTGGCGCGCACCCGTTCCCACACTTCGGGGGTCGGGAAATCCGCGAACTGCGCGCCGGCGCTCTGCCAGCGCACGAACCAGTCCACGTCCGCCGGCACGATCGCCGCCGTGTCCTCCAGATCGTCCTCGAAGGGGTTGAAAAACAGCGTGACGAAAATGGAATAGAGCAGGATCACCGCGCCGAACGTGATCAGCACGATCCAAGCGAAACGCCGGCTGGTCAGGAATTCTTTGAGCCGGTCGAGGAAGCCGATGGAGGCCATGGCGGTCCTATTTTGGACGCGCGTTCCTAGAATCCCCGCTCACATTTCCGCCCCGACCCCTCCGGTGAGCGCATCCCCCGGCACCCCGACCCTGTCCCGCCGCACAGCGTCCCTTGCCCCCTCCACCACTCTGGCGATGATTGCCCGAGTCAGGGAGTTGCAGGCGCGCGGCGTGCGGGTCCTCGACCTCACCGCCGGCGAGCCGGATTTCGCGCCGCCGGCCGCAGCGGTGGAGGGCGCCCTCGCGGCGATCGCAGGCAACAAGGGGCGCTACACGGCGGCCTCCGGCATGCCGGAGTTGCGCGTCGAGGTCGCAAGAATGATCGAGGCCGAGTTCGGCATCCAGTACGGCCCGGACCAGATCGTGGTCACCGCCGGCGCGAAGATCGCGATCGCGCAGGCGCTCTTGAACCTCGTTGATCCGGGCGACCAAGTCCTGATCCCCAGCCCGTACTGGACCTCCTATCCGGAAATGGTGAAACTCGCGGAGGGGGTTCCGGTCACGGTGCCCTGCGACGCCGCCTTCCTGCCGCGCGTTTCCGCCCTCGACGCAGCGTGGACGCCGCGCACACGCGTCCTGCTGCTGAACTCGCCGAACAACCCGACCGGCGCGGTCTATCCGGCGGCACTGCTGCGTGAAATCGGCGCCTGGGCAATCGGGCGGGGCGTCGCGGTGATCAGCGACGAAATCTACGCCTCGCTGACCTACGGCGACGCACGTCACGTCTCGCCGCTGGCCGCGGCGCCCGAACTGCAGCGCACGAGCGTCTGGATCGGCGGCATGTCGAAAGCCTACGCAATGACGGGCTGGCGCATGGGCTTCCTGGCGGCCCCGCCGGATCTGGCGCGCGCCGTTGCGAACATGCAGAGCCAACTGGCGTCCTCGCCGAACGCGATTTCCCAGCACGCCTCGCTGGCGGCCTTGCGCGGCGGCGGGGCCGAGCGTGCGCGGATGCGCGACGCCTTCGCGGCGCGCGCGCGGATCGTCACCGCGGCGCTGCGCGCGATTCCGGGCCTCACGTACCCGGAGCCTGCCGGCGCGTTCTACGCCTTTCCGCGGCTGGGCGGGTATCTCGGGCGCAAGGATCCTGCCACGGGGCGCGTGATTCGCAGCGGCGAGGATCTCGTCGAGACTCTCCTGGAGGCGGATCAGGTCGCGGTGATGGGCGGCGGCGGCTTCGGCGCGTCGGACGCGGTGCGTCTCTCGTTTGCGGCCTCAGAGGAGGTGCTGCGCGTGGCGCTGGAGCGGTTCCGCACGCGGCTGGCGGCTCTCCAAGTTTGATCAGGGCAGCGAACCGGGCAAGGGCGGTCGGAAGCGGGAAAATGCGGACGCCACGGTCTCAGGCAATACCGTCAGAACGCGAAGGAGTTAGAGGAAAGGGTACCCGTCGTGCGCGAAGGTCACGCGCCAGCCGGTGGTGCCCGGGGCGACGGCTTCGATCAGACGGCCGCGGAAGTCGGGGCAGAGGCGGCTCTTGTCGTCCTGCTGGACGATCGCGAGCGTGTCAAGATTGCGCAGGTAGATGTCGAGCGCGAGGATGCCTTCGCCGGGTGTCGCGCACAGCAGATCCAATTTCTCCGGAGCGGCCTTCGTGAGCGGCGCCAGATCCGCCGCGGGCTGCGCAGCGCTGCTCAAGTCGAAGGTCTCGTGGTGCCAGGACGACGGCAACTTCGCGCCGGCGAGCGCCTTCTCGAGCGCCTTGAGCGTCAGTCTGCTCTCGTGGAAGATCCACAAGGTCGCGCCGTTCGGGCCGACCCAGCCGGCCCAGATGCGTTCGTCCAGGCCCTCGATACCTCGCGCGGTCGCGTTGCTGGCCGGATCGCGACCTGTGGCGAGCACCGAAGCCATCAGACGCTCCCCCACCAGGCCCTTCTTGCGGGCGCCACGCTTCAAATCCTTGAGAGTCGCATCGGTGTCCGAGGTGCGAACAGCCCAGACCCGGCGCTGCGGGTTCGATTGCGACCGAACCGAGTCGCCGACCAGAGTGAAGGTGAAGTCCTCGCGCAGGATGCGGGCGACTTCCTCCACTCCCAGCGTGGGGTAGTCCGCCTGAATCGCCAGGAAGAGCACCCTGTCCTCCGACTCCAGCGCGAAGGTGTCGCGGTCGCCGCCGAGGCGCGCGGCGGCGTGGGAGAGCATCAGGGTGCCGCTAAGAAGCGCGGCAACGGCAAGGCAGACCAGGGTCCTGGGCACGGTCGGGACGACGAAAGGGGATGTTCCGCAGCCGAGCAGAGGGGTCAGGCCTGGCTGCAGGCGGAGGAAGTTAGTCGCGCTCGCCGAGGGCGTTTCCGATTTCTTTGGCAGACGGTCCGGCGCGGCCAGTCCGCGCGACACCGGCCGGGGCCTGCGCCGGTTCGAGCACGTTGACCGCATCCGGGAATCGCTCGGCGCAGAGGCGGCGGACCGCCCCAAGGTCGGCGGTTTCGTCGGTGAGAGCATGGACGTAGAACTTCCACATCCGTGCGTAGGAGCGCTCGAGGTCGGTGACCCGGGGAATCTCGTCCCGGTAGTCGTTGAGCGGCGCGAGACCCTCGCGGCCGGGCCACTGAACAAGTATTTTCGCTTGTTTCAACTGCATGTGGCCGGCCGGGCAATACAGCATGACCGGGATGTCGCGTCCGGTCCGGCGCTGCAACTCCTCGCTCATCTCGCGTTCAACGCGGCGGCGCTCCTCCGCGGATCCCGCCCCAAAGAAGCGCCGGATCAGTTCGGGCTGGAGAGCGGCGTTGGCGTAGACGGGATAGACGGCGGCGCGCCGCGGCAGGCGGCGATGGCCGAGCGCGTCCAGATAGAGGCGCAGCCGGGCCTGCAGGAAGGGATCCTCCACGCGCGCGCGCCCGAGCAGGTCGAAGAGGCCCGCGTCGGTGCTGCGTTGCAGGTCCTCGAAGCGCACCCCGCCGGCCAGCAGGGCGATCTCGACCGCCTTCGATACCAGCGAGCCGGCCGCGATCTTCGCGTGGTGGTAATAGACGCGCTCGCTGAAGTAATAGCGCGCCTCGAGGCAGCGGATGACCTCCGACAGCACGGCCTCCTTGAGATACCCCTGGCGCCCGAGATCCACGTAGAGCCGCTGCGAGCGGCGGTCCACGCGGAAGACGCCGAAGATGCGCGGGTCGTACTCCAGTTTCAGCCCGGTGAACAGCGCGTCGCGCGACAGGTAGTCGAGCATGTCCGCGTCAATCGTGCCGCTGACCAGAGCGCGCCAGGAATCCGGCGCGGCGCCGCCGGGGCCGGCGAGCGCAGGCGCGAGGATCGCGAGCACTTCGGAGCGCGCTCCGGTCGCGGCGAGCGCGCGGCCGATCTCGGTCTCGTCCGAGAACATCGCCGCGAAGCGCTCGGGCACGTCGTGGCGCGGCAGCAGGCCGGTCTGATCCTCGATATTGTGGCCGAAGGGCAGGTGGGTGGCGTCGTGCACCAGCGCGGCGAGCCGCACGATCCGCATCTCGTGCGCGTCGTAGCCGCCGAGCCGGCTGTCCGCCGCGCGGTCGCGCACGGCGTTGATTTCGTTCATCATCCGCGTCGCGAGGTGCGCGGTGCCGATCGAGTGTTCAAAACGCGAGTGCTGCGCGCCCGGATAGACCAGGTAGGCCATCCCGAGTTGCCGCACGTGCCGCAAGCGCTGCATCTCCGCGGTGTCGAGCAGGCGCATCTCCTCGCGCGTGAGCGGCACGTCGCCGTGCACCGGGTCGCGGATGATGGTCTCGTAGCGCAGCACGATGTCTACCCCCCCCCTAGCCGGCACGTGCAACCGCAACCAGCGCGTCGCGCTCCTCGCGCGTGAGCGGCCGGAGATGCCCGCGCTTGAGGCCGTGCAGCCCGAGCGCGCCGATGCGGATGCGCTTCAGGCGCTTGACGCCGAGGTCGCAGCGCGCGAGCAGGCGCCGCACCTCGCGGTTCTTGCTCTCGCGGAGCGTGATCTCGAGGGTCGTGGTCTTCGGCGTGCGCTTGACGATGCGCACGCGCTCCGGGACTACCCGGCCGCCGTCGAGAAACGCGCCTTTGCGGATGCGCTCCAGCGCCTCGCCGGCCACCGGCCCGCTGATCAGGCAGAAGTAGGTCTTGGACACTCCGTAGCGCGGGTGCGTGACCAGCAGGGCGAAATCGCCGTCGTTGGTGAGCAGCAGCAGCCCCTCGCTGTCCTCGTCGAGACGGCCGGCCGGATAGACGCGCGAGGGCGTGTGCGCGTCCACCAGGTCGCACACGCGCGGGCGATGCTCGCGCGGGTCGTTGGTGCATAGCACGCCGCGCGGTTTGTGGAAGAGGTAGTAGAGGCGGCGCACCGGCTTGACGCGTTCGCCGTTGACGCGGACTTCGTCGGTCTCGCGGACGCGCGTGCCGGGTGCGATGACGGTCTCGCCGTTGATCGAGACTGCGCCCTCGAACACCAGCGCGTCGCACTTGCGCCGCGAGTCTATGCCCTGCTCGGCGAGCCAGCGGTTTAGCCGCATGCCGTCTCCGGCGGCGGCGGCGGACGCATGGCCCAGTGCCGCACCCTCGGGCCCTACCCCTTCGCGCGGCGTGCGCGACGATTCGACGAAGCCGGCCGTTCTGCGGCGGCCGCGGCCGTGCGGACCGCGTGGAGAGCGACGGTTCGGGCGGGACATGCGTGACTTCACAGCGCGGTTCCCTCGAGGATCTCGAGGCCGTCGGCGCCGTCGCCGACGACGCGCACCGAATCGAGCCCGCCCGGAATCAGCGCGACGTCGCCGAATTCCACGCGCACCGACGCGAAGGAACCCGCGCCGACCGGCTCAAGGCGGCCGGTGCCGCGCGTCACCGCGAAAATTCGCGCCAGCCCGTCGGTCATGCGCAGGCCGCCGTGGGCGTCGGCGCGCAGCGCGACGAGCAGGAAATGAGTGCAGGCGGCCAGCGGGCACGTCAACAGGCCGCTCTCGGCCGGGAAGCGCGCGCGCAGCGCAAGGCCCGGCGCAAGGGAATAGTCCACCACTTCGAGCGCCTGCTGCAGATGCGTCTCGCGCGGCTTGCCATCGAGCCCGAGACGGTCCCAGTCGTACATGCGGTAGGTCACGTCGCTGGTCTGCTGTACTTCGCACAGCACGACGCCGCCGCGGATCGCGTGTGTCTGGCCGGCGGGAACGAACACGCAGTCGCCGCTGCGCACGGGGATCTGATGCAAGTGCGCGCGCACGCGCGCATCGCCAGCCTCGGCCTCGAACTGCTCGCGGCGCGTGCCGCTGTTGAGGCCGCAGATCACCGTGGCGTCCGGCGCGGTGTCGAGGACGTACCACGCCTCGGTCTTGCCGACGCCGGTGGGGGATTTTGGGCCGTCCGGCGGGTGGATCTGCACCGAGAGGTCGTCGCCCGCGTCAATGAACTTGACAAGCAGCGGGAAGCGACCGTCGGCCGCGGTGCGCGAGCGGCCGAGCAGGGCCGGCCCATGCTCAAGCATCAGATCGCGCAGGCTGATGCCGGCCCAGGCGCCGCCGCGGACCCGCGTTTCCTCTCCCGGATAGTCGGAGAGTTCCCAGGTCTCGCCGAGCGGGCCGCGGAACGGCGGAGCCGAGCCGAGCAGACGCGCCAGACGCTGTCCTCCCCAGACCTTCTCCTTGAGGATTCTGCGGAACAGCAGTGGCTCGCGCGGGGCGGAACGGACCATGGGACCACGCAGTTTACCGAACCCCACCTCGTTCAGCTGTTCTTGATCCGAGCGAGCCACGCATCGCGCTCTTCCGCCGTCCAACCGGACATCCCTCCCGCGATGAGTCCCTTGCCGGGTAATGAGCCCTGCACGGTCGGCGCTGAAATGAAAGCGCCGTCAATGTAGATCGCCAGGGCGTAATGGAGGCAACTCTCGGTCATCGCAGTGAATCGGGCCTTCTGATCCTCCACAATCTCGAAGGCAATTGCAGCACGGCCGCCCACATGCTCGCCTGGACCGGCGTACGCGAGCGGGAAGATCTGTGGTGCTCCGAACGAGATCGTCATGCCGGAGGCCGATTCGGAGACCGCTCCCGGCGTTCCTGCGGGACATTCGACTCGGAACGTCAACTCTCCCACGGGCACGACCGGGGCGACCGTTCGATGGTGGCAGGACACCCCTGCGAGCCACGTTGACACCGCGAAAAAGGCGAGAAGTCGCATGCCTACATCCTACTCCGATACCGGCCGCACGCCGTTGGGATCGAGCGCGAGCCACAACATGTCGGCGCGGCGCTGCAGCGTGCCCCGCACCTCGACCGGTTCGCCGAGGAAGTCCAGCACGTCCGCGGCGGCGCTGCCGCCTGCGGACGAGGTCAGGAGGTAGGTCTGGTTCGGGCCGCCGGCGGGATCGCGCGTGATCAGCATCGGCGCGATGCCTCCGCGCACGCAGAGCGTCGCGCAGGCCTTGTGCGCGCGACCCTCTCCTGGCTTCATCGCGCCGTGCCAGCATTTCGAGTCGAGGATCTCGCCGCTGAAGATGGCCGGACCGAGGACTTCGTGGTGCGGCGTGGACCAGGCGTCCGACTGGTCCGCGATGCGCACCAGCGCCTCGTGCCCCTCCATGAACTCAAGCACGCGGCGGCCCTCGCGCTCGAGCGGATAGCCGCGCACGTGGCACCACTGTCCGTCGAACATCGCCGCCACCTGCGCGCCGCGCTTGCCCATGCCGGTCAGGAGGATCGTCTCGATCCTTCCGTCCGGATTGCGCACCTCAACCAGCGGATAGGGCTCGCGGCGCACCACGCCGCTAAGGTCGAGTAGCGTGCCGAGATCCCAGCGCGCCGGCCCGGGAGGCTTCATCAACCACAGCGTCAGCCCGCAGACGACGACCATCGTCCACAGAATCCCGGGCGCGACCCAGCGCAGGAAGATTCGCTGCGCGCGCGGCATCGGCAGATAGCCGACGTAGAAGTCGTCGTGCGGCTTCGGCATCACACGGCCTCCTGCGACAGCGGCGCGGGCGCGACCGGCGTGCCGGGCGGCAGCGGGCGCGGATCGAGCAAAATCCGACCGCCGGCGACCTTCAGCCGGAAAGTGGGAATCTTTTCCGTGAAAGGCGGCGGCGATTGGCCGTTGTGCGGCAAGTACTGATAACCGTGCCAGGGACAGGTGATGCAGCCGTCCAGGATGCGGCCTTCGCCCAGCGGGCCCGCCTGATGCGCGCACACGTTGGAAACCGCGTGCAGATCGTCGCCGTGCCGGAAGACCGCGATACGCTCGGCGTCGCGCAAGACCACGACGCGCGCGCACCCGTCGCGCAGGCCCGCGGCCGGGCCGGCGTCCACCCATTCTTCTGCGGCGGGCGGCGCGGCGGCGCGCGAGTTTTCGCGCAGACCGGCGAACAGGTGCAGCCCGATCAGGCCGACGGCGGCGAGCCCGAGCGCACCCGCAAAGAAACCGCTGACCTGATCCTGCAGCGCGCCGAAGGCCACGTGCGCGATCACCAGCGCATACGCGAGGTAGACCAGCATGTGCAGGGCCTTCCACACACCCGCACCGAGGTTGGCAAGCCAGAAGTCGTGGCTGGTGGCCGCCATCAGGAAGAAGATGCACAGCGCGAAGAAACCGAGCACCTCGAAGGGAAAGGCGCCGGGACGGGCGGCCGCGACGTAGCCGGCGAGCACGGCCTCGGGCGCGGGCTGCACGCCGAACGCGCCGTAGTAGCCGGTCACCAGCAGAGCGTGGACGAGCGCCACCAGAAAAAAGCTCACGCCGAGGTGGCGGCGGTTGTAAAGAAGCGGCGCGAAGCGCGCGTCGAGGCGCGCGAGCGGCCCGATCGCGAGAATCAGGTGCAGCAGCAGGATCGCGCAGGTCCCGAAGGCGCGGATCAGCAGGATTTCATCGCTGAAGTCGTCCGGCGGCGGGAACAGCAACCTGCCGCCAAGGAAGAAGAGGGCCAGGTAACCGAATACGCCGACGGCGATCAGGAGGTCATAAACCTTCTTGTGGCGATTCCACTGAACGGCGGCGTAGGCGTTCGTCATGCCAATCCGGACCAGCGCGAGATGCCGATCAGCGCCAGCAGCACGAGAGCCCAGAGCACCACGTGGACGCGCCGGTGGGCGTGCTTCACGCTCCACGCCTCGCGCGCGCGCGCAGCCACTTGACAAGCATCAGAGGCCACAGCGCGGCGCAGCCCGGAAGGATGAGCAGGCGGAAGCGCGCGGGCGCATGCGCGGCGGCCGGATCCACACAGTTCACGCCGCGCGCGACGAATGGGATCGCGATGACGAGACCGACGGCCAGATAGACGCCGAGCCCAGTCAGCAGCGGCGGAATCCAAGGCATGCCTAGATGCTACGCCGCGCTCTCGTGGCGGAGTTCCCGCTCGAGCGAGAAGCCGATCGCGATCCGGATCAGCACGATGGCCCCCAGCACAATCAGGGTGTCGCGGCCGGGATCGAGCAGCGTCATCAGCAGGTCCGCCGCCACCAGAACCTCGAGGCCGAACAGCAGATAGAAGCCGAGGTCGCGGCGCAGGCGGCGCCGGCCGGCATCGCGGTCCGCGGCGGCGCGGAATTCGCTGCCTAAAAAGCCCAGGATCGCGCGCAGCACGCCCCAGACCAGGATCGCGGCGCCGAGGAGTTCGACGCCCAGCACGGAAATTTCGATCACTTTCATGGCAGGCTCCAGGAGAAGAAGGAAAGGTACTGGCCCCACCCCCTGGTGAGGAATGGCTGGGGCCAGTATCCGCTCAGTGACGCCGCAGGTCCTCGACGGGCAGCGTGTGGCTGGCGCGCACCGGCGCACCGGCCGCCCGCATCAGCGTGCGCCAGGTGGGACCGTGCGCCGGCTCGCGGCGGGCGCGCCGGAATGCCACCAAGTGCGCGAATTCGTGGATCACGACCTTGCGCGTCTCTCCCGGGTGCCGCGCCAGCAGCAGCGGGTTCAACTCCACGACCCCGTCTTTGAGCAAGGCGCGCCCGATCGTCGTGCGCAGCCGCGGGTTCCAACGCCAGCCGAACTTGCGCCGCAGTTTCGGCTCCTGCCACGCGGTGAAGGCCGCATCCACCACGCTCTCGACCGCATCCGGCGGCCAGTCGCGCAGCAACTCCGCGATGCGCCGCCGCTCGCGCTCGATCAGCGCCTCGGTGTTCACGCGCCCGCGGCGCGCCCGGCGACCCACGCGCGCTCCACCTCGATACCGTGCTCGCCGTGCAACCGCACGAAGTCCGCGCGCATCCCCTGCGCGAGCAGGCCGCAATCCCCGAACATCGCTCCCGGCGTCTCACAGCCGAGGCGGATCGCCTGCGTTTCGGTAAGAACGGCGTCGCGCACACAGCGATGCAGCAGCAGCGGCAGCGGGTCGAGCGTGCCCGAGAGTTCGTCGCGCGCGTTGAGCGCGACCGCTCCGCTGCGGTGCAGAACCTGTCCGCCTGCGCGGAACTCCCGCGCGGGCAGGCCCGTGTGCGAGAGGCAGTCCGATTGCGCCATCAGGCGCGGCCCAAGACGCGGGTCGCCGGCCCACAGGCGCAGCGTCTCCGGCGCGACGTGCACCATGTCCGGAATCACGCCGGTCCACGCCACGCGTCCTTCCATCGCGAAGCCGATCGGCCCCGGTTCGCGCGCGGTCAGCGGCAGCACGCGGTTGCCGAGGTGAGTGACCGCGAGGTCGCCGTTCGCAGCCAGCGCCTCGCAGTCGAGATACGTGGCGCGGCTGTGGCCGATGGATGGAATCACTCCGGCGGCGCGCAACGTTTCCGCTGCATCGAGCGCGCCCGGCACCTCCGGCGCGATCGTGCTCATCTTGAGCCACCCTCCGCAGGCGTCGAGGAATTTCGCCGCGTTCGCGGCGGTCGGCTCGAGAATGCCTTCGGCGGGCAACTGCCCGCGGAAGTCCGCGCACAGGAATGGCCCCTCGACGTGCCAGCCCGCAACCCGCGCATGCGCCGCGCCCGCGCCGCGCGTGCCCGCGCTCCACCCGTCCCACGCGCGCGCCGCGCGCCGCATGTCCGCTGACGGCATCGGGTAGAAGCCGGCGAGCATCGTCGTCACGCCCGCGGCGGCGGCTGCGGCGGTCAGAACCCGCAGTTCCTCCGCATCGCCGGTTGCGCAGCCCGCGCCGGCGAATCCGTGGAGCAGCGTGTCCACGAAGCCGGGGCCGACGCGCGCCGCGCGCAGATCCTCGAGCACGCCGGCCAGCGCGCGCGGCGGCTCGCCCTCCTCGACGCGATCGAGCCGGCCGCGGCTCCAGGTCATCCACCCAGGCGTGAAGCGGCCGCGCAGCCAGAGGCGCGCGCGCAGACCGGTCACTCGGGCCTGTGCCACCAGTAGAGCGAGGTGCTGCCGTAGTCGCGCTGCTCGATCCCGGGCAGGCGCTCCGTTTCCTCGGTCAAGAGGATACCGCGCGGCGTGTGCGCGACGCCGACACCGCCCGGCTGCAGCCGGCCAGCCAACGTGCAGAAAAGTTCCCAGACGCGTTTGCGCCGCGGCCCCCCCTCCGCGAAATCCGCGTAGGGCGGGTCGAAAAACAAGAGGTCCGGCGCGGCGTCGGCTGCGTCGGGCACCAGCATCGCGAGCAGCCGGTGCGCGTCCGCGCGCAGCACACGCACGCGGCCTTCGAGCCCCAGCAGGCGCGCGTTCTCCTGCAGTTGCGCGACCGCCTTCGCGCTCTGCTCCACCGCCAGGACGCGATCGGCGCCGCGGGAGAGCGCCTCGAGGCCGAGGATTCCGCTGCCGGCGTATACGTCCCAGACCGTCGCGCCGACGATCAGCCCGCGCAAGTGGTTGAACATGCCGACGCGCGCGCGCTCGACCAGCGGCCGCGTGGCTGTGACGGCGGGCACCATGAGTTTGCGGCCGCGATGCTCGCCCTCGGTGATGCGCAGCATGCGGGGTTAAGATAACGCGCGATGCCGCGCCTGCACGTCAACATTGACCACGTGGCGACGCTGCGCCAGGCGCGCCACAGCACGCAGCCGGATCCGACTGCCGCAGCCGGGATCTGCGAACGCGCGGGCGCGGCGGGCATCACGGTGCACCTGCGCGAGGACCGGCGCCACATCCAGGACCACGACGTGCGCGCGCTCCGTCACGCGGTGCGCGGCGTGCTGAATCTGGAGATGGCGGCCACCGAGGAAATGGCGACGATCGCCTGCGAGGTGCTGCCGGACGAGGTCTGCATCGTCCCGGAACGGCGCGAGGAACTGACGACCGAGGGCGGCCTGGACGTTGCCGCGAGCCGTACCGCGCTCGCGGCGATCATACCGCGCCTGAAGAGCGAGGGTATTTCGGTCAGCATCTTCATCAGCCCGGACTGCGCGTCGGTCGAGGCCGCGGCGCAGGCCGGCGCCGACATCGTGGAACTGCACACCGGCGCTTACGCACACGCGCCCTCCGGGCGGCGCGAGAGCGAACTGGCGCGCCTCGTGAAGTCCGCGCGCGCCGCGCACGGTTGCGGCCTGCGCGTCAACGCCGGTCATGGGCTCGACCTGGACAACGTGGGACCGGTCGCGCGCCTGCCGTACGCCGAGGAACTCAACATCGGCTACGCGATCGTCTGCCGCGCGGTGTTCGTCGGGCTCGAAACGGCGGTGCGGGAGATGGCGGAGCGGATCCGGGCCGCCACGCCGGCCTGACGCGCGCGATGGCCGGCCCCGCCTCCGTGTTTGTCAACGCGCGCTTCTTGAGCGAGCCGGTGACCGGGCTGCAGCGCTGGGGCCGCGAGGTGCTGCGGGCCCTCGACGCGATGGTCGAGGACAGCACGATTCCGCGCGAGCGCTGGCGCTTGGTGCTGCTGATGCCGCGCCCGCCCGCGCCGGACTCTCCGGCATTCCGGCACCACGAAGTGCGCGTGGGTGGCCTGCTCTCCTCGCACCTCTGGGAGCAGGTTGAACTGCCGTGGCGCGCACGGGGGGGGGCGCTGCTGAACTTCAAGAACACCGCTCCGGTGTTCCGCGGGCGGCAGGCGGTCGTCATCCACGACCTGCAGGTGTTCGCGCGCCCGACAACCCACTCGCGCGGCTTCAACGCGGTGTATCGATTCCTGCTGCCGCGCGCTGCGCGGCGCGCGCGGGTCCTGTTCGCGGTGTCGAAGAGCACCGCATCGGAGATCGAGAAGTACCTGGGGATCCCGCGCGCCCGCATCACCGTCACCGGCGGCGGCCACGAGCACGTGCTCGCGGCCGCCGCCGACCCGCGCGTCCTCGAGCGGCACGGGCTGCGCCGCGGCGGATACCTGCTGGCGGTGAGCAGCCTCAATCCCAACAAGAATTTCGCGGCGATCCTGCGCGCCGCCGCGCTCGCGCAGGTAAACGTGCCGCTGGCGATCGCCGGCGACGCCAATCCGCGGGTTTTCGCAGGCCAGGGCGCGAATCTCCCGCCGGGAGCGGTACACGTCGGCCGCGTCAGCGACGCCGAGTTGCGCGCGCTCTACGAAGGCGCGCTCGGTTTCGTGTTCCCGTCCTTCTACGAGGGCTGGGGCCTGCCGGCGGGCGAGGCGATGATCCTCGGCTGCCCGGTCGTGGTCTCGATCTCCACCTCGCTCCCGGAAGTCTGCGGCGAGGCCGCGATCTACTGCGATCCGGCGGACGACGCGAGCATCGCGCGCGCGTTGGAGCGCCTGGCCAACGACGCCCCGCTGCGCGCAGATCTTGCGCGGCGCGGCCGCGCGCAGGCTTCGCTCCACGACTGGCGCAGCGTCGCGGAGCGAGTGTGGTCGGCGGTGCAGCCCTTGCTGGAAACTGCGCGGAAGTAGCGGCGGATCAGAACTCGCGTTCGGAGCCGCCGGCGGCCTGCGGCAGCCGGCCGAGGATCATGCGCGCCATCGGCGTCATGTCGGTCGGCTCGAATCCGTCCGGCACCCGGAACAAGTCCGCCGGGGCGCGGAACTCGAAATCGGATGCGCGCAGCGTGAGGGCGGACGGTCCGGAGAGAATCAGTGTTGTCAAGATTCCGGTGCGTGCGTCGAACACCGCCGAGGCGTGCAGCGGCTCCGCGATGCCCGCGGGCAGCAGCGCGCTCCACGGCGGAGGAGTCGCATCGCTGCGCAGCCGCAAGTTCGCGAGCAGGCGATCACCTTCCAGGCTGACGTCGGCGCACTCGAACGCGGGTAATGCCTGGGACATCCAGGTGGTCGGATGCAGCATCAGCAGCCAACCTCCAGGCAGGTCGTCTCGCGGAATGGGGATCGGCAGGCCCGTCAGGCGGAGCAGTTCGGGCAACCGGGCGCCGCCACCCCGCCAAGCCTCGTCCACCACGGCTTGCTGCACGCGGAATGCACCGCACCTGCGCGGGCTGCCGGGATCGCCCGGTAGGTCGCCCCAGCAAGTGACCGTCTCGCCGTCCGCGCGCAGCCCGGCCGACAGACGAATGGGCTCCTCGCCGGCCGCCTGAAGCGCAAAGTCAAGACGCGCGGAGCCGCGGTGGGCGTCGGCGAAAGCGAGTTCCAGCGTACATTCGAGCCGGCTGGCTTCGCCGACGCCATCCGGATGCGCGATGAGGCCTTCCGCCTCGAAACGCGCGTGCATCGGCACGGCGGGCTCGCCTGGAATCGAGGCGAGCCAGGCCGCGAACGCTCGTTGCGCCGCGGGACCTTCGACGCGCGCGCCCGCGACGAGTTCGGGCGACAGCGGCGGCAGCGGCCCGCGATCGGCGGCGCCATTTCCTCCCGCGAAAACGAATGCCAGTACGATCGCCGCGGCCATCGCAGCGAAAACCAAGGCGAACGCGCGCATCCCGGGACGACTAGAACTTGAAATCGTCTTCGCCGGGATCGTCCGTCAGTCCGGCTTGGTTCTTCAAGCCGGCGATCACCGGCTTCATGAACACGTCCACCGGGAAGACGTTACGCCCTGGCGGGACGGTATATCGGAAGCGGTCCGCGGGGAACGGAGCCTCGGCGAGCCGCGCGACGTAGCGCATCGTCATGGATCCGTCGGGCGCGGCCAGATTCTGCTCGGTGCGAATCACCGCGCCGGTCGCGGCATCGAACTCGCTGCGGAAGCGGTAGGCCGACTCGCCGAAGATCCCGGTCATCGGGTTCTCGGTCTGGTTGAGAAACGACTCCCAGACATCGAGATCCATTTCCATCTCCGCGAGGACCCGGTCGGGCCCGCGCTCGAAACTCAAAATGCGCATGCTGCGAGCGGTGAGCCGTGCGAGGCAGGCCGGATTGCTCGCGCATTCGAAGAGCGTTCCCATCATCTCGCGCTGCTCCTGCGGGACGACAAGCGGCACGGTGTCGAATAACTCGCGCAGGGTATCGGTCTGCACGGAGAACACCATGCTCTCGATGCCGGCGCCCTCGCGGCGCAGATCCTCGATGAACCAGGCCTGGCTCCAGTCAGGTTCGATCCACAGCACCTCGCCGTCGCCGACGAAATTCACCCCGACGACGGTGGGCCGTCCGCCGCTCTGCTCGCGCAGCGGTGCCATGTCCATGCTGACGTCCATGCGCGCGCGGAAATGCATCCAGTCCTGGATCTCGCCCGAGCACTTCATGGACATCGAGAAATGCATCCGCTCGGGATGATTCTGGCCGTCGAAGGTGAAATCCTCGCCCGCGAAGTCCTGCACGTTGCCCGTCATCGCGAAGGCCATCTCCATCGTCATCGGCGGCATCCTGCTCTCGACCGGCAGCGAATCGGCCCACGCGGCGAAGGCCTCCTGCGCGGTGGTTGGCTCCTGGCGCAGATTCTCCGCCGCCGTCAACGGCGACCGGGTCGGCTCCGCCGGCACCTGACACGCGGCCGCAACTGCCGCCAGGAAGCCGCAGGCACCGCACAGGATCGAATTCTTGCGCATTTTCCTCGATTTGGACAAAGGAGCGGGCGTCCTGTCAGGAACACCCGCTCCGCGCCGGGCAGCGGCCACTGGCCGCAGCATCCCGTTCCTAGAACTCGAGATCATCGCCGCCGCCGCCGCTCGCCGGCATGCTGGCGCGGATCATCCCGGTCATGTCCATCACCTTGGTGGCGTCCACGCCGGTGGCGGCGAAGGTGCCTTCGGCGAAGGCGTCCTTGAGGTTGAAGGCGCTCGTGGTGAAGTGGATCTGGGCACCTTCGGCCTCGGAGCCGACCTGGACGGCCATCGGGAACCAGCACTTGGCATCGAACTGGCCGAAGCCTTTCCAGCCTTCGCCCTCGAAGACGATCCGACGCAGGGCTTCGGTCGAGCCTTCTTCCTTCAGCGTGTAGCCTTCCACAGCGCCCTGGATCATCGTGGGAATGTCGCGTGCTTCGCCGGACATGCCTCCTCCCGTCATCTGGCTCAACATCGCCGGAATCATTTCCTCGATCACCGCGAGTTCGACCTTGATTCCGTCCATGCCCGTCTGCTCGGTGACGATCGCTGAAATAAACCACAGGTGCGTGCCGTCGGCGAACATGTTACCGGTGAAGTTCTGCTCCGCTTCGCCGGCTGCCGCGGCGGTCTCGCCCGGCTTCATCTTGACATCGAAGCCCAGTTTGAAGTGCTTCTTGTCCTGGAAGGTGACGTTGAGGGTACCCGTGATGGTGCCCTCGGAGGCCTTGGCAGCGCTGAAGGAATGGTTACCCTCCCACTTGCAGTCGAGGATCTTCGGAAGACTCTCGGAGAGTTTCGCGACGATCGGATCAACCGGTTTGGCGACGGGAGCGGCGGCCGGGTCTTGGGCGTGAATCGGCAGCGCCAGGAGCGCCACAGCCGGAAGTGCGAGGAATTGTTTCATGGGGTGGGTGGGAACCGAGGTGGGCGAAGATTCTATCGGCCCATTGTGTGGTTACGGTTGCTGGCCCCATCCATTGGAAGGATGCCCTCCCAAGCGTGAAAGAGGTGCAACTGCCATTACGGCAGGCTCCTTGAACGCTCATGCGGCACGGCACTTGCGATTTCTACCTCACCATGTCACTGCAACCGGAGTCCTGGACGCGCAAGACGCGAGAGGCCTGGGGGGCTGCCGAAAAGGCTGCCCGGGAGCGGCAGCATCGTGAGGTCGGACCGGCGCACCTGCTGCTCGCCCTTTTGAAACAAGAGGCTGGACTTGTTCCTGCGCTGCTCGCGCGCGTCGGCATCGCACCCGCGCTGGCGGAGCGTCATGCGGAGGAGACGCTCACGCGCCTGCCGCGAGTGCAGGGCGGCGAGGTCCGGCCGGGGCCCGAACTGGTTCGTCTGTTTGAAGCGGCCGAGGCCCTCCGTCAGGCGGACGGAGACGACTTCCTTTCCGCCGAGCACCTGTTGCTCGCGCTGTGCGCCTCCGATTCGGATCTCGGCCGCGCGCTGCAGAGCAGCGGCGCCCGTCCTGACGCGCTGCGCGAGGCTCTGCGTGCGATCCGCGGCGCGCGCCGCGTGACCGATGAGGATCCGGAGTCCAAGGACGAGGCGCTGCAGAAGTTCGCCTCCGACCTGACCGCGCGCGCGCGCGAGGGCAAGTTGGATCCGGTGATCGGCCGCGACGAGGAGATCCGCCGCGTGATGCAGATCCTCTCGCGGCGCACCAAAAACAACCCGGTGCTGGTCGGCGATCCCGGCGTCGGCAAGACGGCGGTGGTCGAAGGGCTCGCGCAGCGCATCGTCGCCGGCGACGTGCCGCAGGGCCTGCAGCGCAAGCGCCTGCTCGCGCTCGACCTGGGCGCGCTGCTCGCGGGCGCGAAGTACCGCGGCGAGTTCGAGGAACGGATGAAAGCGGTGCTGAACGAAGTGCAGCAGGCCGCGGGCGAGATCATCCTGTTCATTGACGAACTGCACACGATGGTCGGCGCCGGCGCGGCTGAGGGCGCGGTGGACGCGGCGAACCTGCTGAAACCCGCGCTGGCGCGCGGCGAATTGCGCTGCGTCGGCGCGACGACGTGGCAAGAATATCGCAGGCACATCGAGAGGGACGCCGCGCTCGAGCGGCGCTTCCAGCCGGTGCGCGTCGAGGAGCCGGACGTGGCCGGTACGATCGCAATTCTGCGCGGTCTGCGGCCGAAATACGAAACGCACCATGGTGTCAAGATCACCGACGCGGCGCTCGTGGCGGCGGCGCAATTGACCTCGCGCTACGTGGCGGACCGGCAGTTGCCGGACAAGGCGATTGACGCGATGGACGAGGCGATGAGCCGGCTGCGGCTGGAACTCGACTCGATGCCGGCGGAATTGGACGCGCTGGAGCGCAAGATGCGCCAGTTGCAGATCGAGAGAGCGGGCCTCGAAGCGGAGAGCCGGGAGGCGAACGCCGCGAAGATCCGCGCGCTGGAGCGCGAACTGCAGGAGACCAAGGAATCCGCCGACGTGCTGCGCGCGCGCTGGCAGAGCGAGAAGGCGGTCCTCGACGAAGTGAAGGCCGCCAAGGAGAAGATTGACGGCCTCGAGACCAAGGCGGCTCGCCTCGAGCGCGAAGGGCGCTACGAGGACGTCGCGCGCATCCGCTACGGCGAGATCCCGGAACTGCGCAAGGGCATCGAGGCCGCGGAGGCGAGGTTGCACGCCATGCAGAAGGAGGGAGCCCTGCTGCGCGAAGAAGTCGGCACCGGGGAGATCGCCGAAGTGGTCGCTGCATGGACCGGCGTGCCCGTGGCTCGCATGGTCGAGACCGAGCGGCAGCGGCTGCTGCATCTGGAGGATCTGCTGCGCAAGCACGTCGTAGGTCAGGACAGCGCGGTCGCGGCGGTGGCGCAGACCGTGCGCCGCGCACGCGCGGGACTGCAGGACGAGAATCGCCCGCTCGGATCCTTCGTGTTCCTGGGCCCGACCGGCGTCGGCAAGACCGAACTGTGCAAGGCGCTCGCCCACGAACTGTTCGGCGGCTCGCAGGCGATGGTGCGGCTTGACATGAGCGAGTATCAGGAGAAGCACACAGTGAGCCGTCTGATCGGCTCGCCGCCGGGATACATCGGCCACGACGAGGGCGGGCAACTCACCGAAGCGGTGCGGCGCCACCCGTACAGCGTGGTGCTCTTCGACGAAGTCGAGAAGGCGCACCCGGACGTCTTCCTGACGCTGCTGCAGGTGCTCGAAGACGGGCGCCTGACCGACAGCAAGGGCCGCACGGTGGACTTCACGAACACGCTGATCGTGATGACCTCGAACCTGCGCACCTTCGACGCGCTGAAGCATCACTTCCGCCCCGAGTTCATCAACCGACTGGATGAGGTCGTGGTTTTCGATCGCCTCGCGCCGAAAACGCTGGCGCACATCGTGGATCTGCAACTCCAGCGCGTCGCGGCGCGCCTGCTCGAGCATCAGCAGATCGGACTGAAAGTCACCGACGCGGCGCGCGCGTGGCTGGCGGAACGCGGCTACGACGAGGAGTTCGGCGCGCGCCCGCTGCGGCGCGAGATCGAGAAGCGGCTGCTCAACCCGCTGTCCGAGATGCTGCTGGCAGGCAAACTGGAGGGCAAGCCGTTGGTGCGGGTGGACGTCCTGGACGGCGAACTCGTGCTGGAGGCCGCCCCTGCCATGGAAACGAAGCGGGCGCAGCGCCCCTAGAATCCGCGGCGTGCTGCGCGCCGAGGGGGTCGTCAAGCGCTACGCGGCGCGGGAGGTCCTGCGCGGCGTGTCGCTGGAGGCGCGGCCCGGCGAGTTGCTCGGCTTCGTCGGCCCGAACGGCTCGGGCAAGACGACCTTCCTGAAGTGCGTCGCCGGCGTGGCCCGCCACGACAAGGGGCGGATCTCGGTCGGTGGGACCGACGTCGAGGTCAAGCCGCTCGACGCGCGGCGCAAGATCGCCTACGCGCCCAGCGACACCGCCATGTACGACAGCCTGTCGGCGGACGCGATGCTGCGTTTCATGATCGCCTATCACCGCGACGCCGACCTCGACCGCGGACGCGCGCTGCTTGAGCGATTCCATCTGCCTGCCGGCCGCCGCGTGCGCGCGCTCTCCCACGGGATGAAGCGCAAACTGCTGCTTGCCGGCGCGCTGGCTTGCAATGCGCCGCTGCTCCTCCTCGACGAGCCGATGGAGGGCCTCGATCCGGAAGCGCGGCGCGACGTCGAGGGGTTGCTGCGCGAGCAGGCGGCGCGCGGCAACTCGGTGCTCTTCTCCTCGCACGACCTCGCAAGCGTCGAGCGCGTGTGCGACCGCGTGGCCTTCCTGCGCGCCGGTCGTCTGCTCGAATGCGCTCCCGTGGACGACGTGCTGGACCGCGCGGGCCGCTCGCTGCTGCTGCGCCTGCGCTCGCCGGTCGCCGAGGAAGCGCTGCCGCGCGGCGACGACCTGCGCTGGACGGCGGTGCAGTCCGGCGCGGACGGGCGGTCGGCGCGTTGGCGGCTCGAGTTCCGCGGCGACCTGTCCGCGGTGCTGCCGCGGCTCGCGCGCCTGGATCCCGTCGGGCTGCGGGACGCGAGCGGCGGCCTGGAAGAAGTGTTCGCGGCGCTCTACGGCCCGGAAACGGAGGAGGAGCGCGCGTGATCTTCCGCCACTGGCTGCGCGAGAACGCCCTGCTCGCGGTCGGGTACACGATCCTCCTGACGATCAACATGATCGCGTCGGTTCGGTACTGGCCGGACCTCCGCGACAACATCCCGATGGCGGTCAAATTGATCCCGTTCGAACCGCTGCAGGACTTCTTCCGCGCGATGGAGAAGTACGGCTTCTGGGCCTACGTCTGCTTCCAGCAGTTCTGGAAGGGCGCAGGCGTGTTCGGGATCGCCGCAGCGGGATTGATGGGCACGGGTATCGTCGCGCGCGACGCCGACAACCGCACGGCCGAACTGCTGCTGTCGCGGCCGATCCCGCGCGCCGAGGTGTTCTTCTGGCGCTGGCTCGCGGGAGCGCTGCTGCTGGTCGTTCCGCTGTTCGCAACGACCCTGATCGCCGTGCAGATGGCGCCAAGCGTCGGCGAATCCCTGCCGGTCGGGCTGGCACTCCGCGCGAGCGCCTACACCTCTCTGTTCGTGCTCGCTGCGTACACGCTGACGGCGGCGATCTCGGCGCATTCCTCTCATCAACTGCGGGCCGGCATCCTCGTGATGGGCTTCATGCTGCTGCAGTTCGCGCTCTACATGATCAAGGGCCTGTGGGATTACTCTTTATATAACCTGGTGGACCTCGACCCGCTGATTCCCTTCGTGGACGGAGTCGTACCCTGGAGCAACGCAGCGATCATGGCCGGCGCGACGCTGGCCTTCTACGGCTTTGCCTGGTGGTCCTTCGAGCGGCGCGACTTCTGATCGCCGATCAATCGCGAAAATCGCAATCGCCCTGCGTGTAGTACCAGTTCTCGCCGTGGACGGCGACGCGCAGCACGTCGTAGTCCTCCGGCGTCTCGTCGAACTTCGAGCCGGGCATCGGCGTGACGATGATGCGGTCCGGGCGCTCGTAGGGCGAGACGCGCCACGCGCCGTCGGCGCGCAGCGCCTGCTCCTCGGCGGAACCTTCCTGCATGCCGAAACGCAGAAAGGCGCAACCCGCGGCGGCGGCGCGGCGGCGCACCGCGTCGAGCAGCGCGCGCGTCGCCGCGGCATCGCTGCCGCACCAGAGGTCGAGCACGGTCGCGATGCGGTACTCATCCTGCGTCCACTCGCGCCAGATCACCCAGCCGGCCGGCTCGCCGCCGCGGAAGGCGAGCAGCGCGCGGTGACCCTTGACCGGGCAGTCGCGCCAGCGCCAGCGCAGTGTTGCGGAGTCGCGAAAGAAGCACAGCGGATAGCGGTCCCGGAATCTTTCCCATAATGCGTCGAACTCGGGGCCAAAGTCGGCACGCTCCTCGAAGCGGAAGCCGGCCGGCGCGCGCCACTTGCTGCGCCACAGTGGATCGAGCAGGCGCGCCGCGGCGCCGCCCAGCGCGCCGAGCCGCCGCCGGAAGGAGGTCGCGAGCGTCAGGCGGCATTCCCACACGCGCAAGGTCAGCGCGACGCGAAAGCCGAGCCAGCGCGAGCCGACCGTGATCGCCTCGTCGCTCGATTGCCCGCCGTAGGACCACAGGATGCCCACCTCGTCGTTGAGGCCGATGCCGATCGCCTGCATCACGCCCTTGAACGCCACCCCCCCCGAGCGGGCCGTCGGGTCGGACGAGGTCTCGCACATCAGGTTCGCCGGCACTTCGTGACCGCGGATCCATGTGCGCCGGCGCTGGCCGAAGGCCGCGGCCAGCGCCTGCTCGTTGTCGCGGCCTTTCGCGATCACGCCGTACGGCGCACCCGCCGGGTTGTCCCAGTATTTCCACTCGAAGTGGGCGAGCGGGCGGCTCTGCCCGAAGGCCCGGTTATAGAGATCATTGAGAATTGTCGAATCCGCGCGCGTCGCGCGCGCGAAAGTGAAGCGCGAAGTGTCCTTGGGCCAGTGGAAGACCGGGATATACTCCTGCAGATCCGTGGGACGGTTCTGGTTCGTCGTGTTCGCGCTCGCGCTGGCTTCGGCCGCGCCGGGAGCCTGGCGCGCATGGTCGGCGGCCTCCGCGGGACGCTGGTACGAATTCGGCGACGGCGTGTTGTTCTGGCTCACCTGGGAGGGGGATCCGGGCGGGCGTCGGATCCTGATCGCTCTCGGTCTCTCGGTCGCCGCGCTGACCTTCGCGGCGCTTGCGCAGCATAGCGCGCGCGGCTGGATCGCTGCGCCGGCAAGACTCATACACGCGTTCTGCAAGCCCTGGGCCGCGCTCGCGGCGCTGGCGCTCGCGCTGCTGCCGCACGCGGTTGCACCCGCGCTGCGGCCGGATGCCGACGACAAGCCGAGCGTGGTGCTGATCCTCCTCGACACCGTGCGGCTGGATCACGTCGGCTGGGGCGGCAGCGAGTTGCCGACTACGCCGCGGCTCGACGCGCTGGCGCGCGAGGGCGCCGTGTTCACGCAGGCGATCGCGCAGGCTCCGTGGACCAAGCCGTCGGTCGGCACCCTGCTGACCGGGCTGACGCCGGGCGTGCACGGCGCGACCGGCCGTTTCACGCCGATGCCGGAGGAGCGCCGGATGCTGGCGGAGGCCTTCGCGGCGGCCGGTTACGACACCTTCGGAGTCTCGTCCAATCCGAACATCTCGCGGCTGTTCCGGTTCGAGCAGGGCTTCGGGGAGTTCCACGAGAGCACGGCGGCGAGCGCCGATCAGTTGATCGAGCAGGCGCGCGTGTGGATCCGGCCGGGCGAAGGCGGCGGGCGCCCGTTCTTCCTCTACATGCACCTGAACGACGCGCACTATCCCTACGATCCGCCGGAGTCGAGCACGACCAGCGCAGGCACGCAGCCGATCCGCGGGCTGTTCAACCGCAGCGGCAGGACGCCGCGCCTCGATGGCGAGGCCGAGCGAGCGTTCCGCAACGGTGGCGGGATCTCCTTCACAGAATCGGATGTCGAGTCCATGCGCCTCTCCTATGCGGAGGAGATCCGCTGGCTTGACGATCAGGTCGGCGACCTCATCGAGAAACTGCTCGCGGTCCGCGACGACGTGCTGGTGGTGATCTGCGCCGATCACGGCGAGGAATTCCTTGAGCACGGCGACCTCGGGCACGGCCACTCGCTGCACGAGGAACTGGTGCGCGTGCCGCTGCAGTTCGCGTGGAGCCGCGGGCTGGGAGAACGTCAGGGCTGGAAGCCCGGCGTGCGCGGCCAGCAGGTGCGCCTGATGGACGTGCCGCCGACGCTGCTTCAGATGGCCGGGCTCGGGTGGCCGGAGGCGGCGGGAACCATGCAGGGAACTTCGCTGTCGCCGTTGCTGCGCGGCGACTTGACAACAGAAGCGCTGGCCTTCGCGGAGACGGACTACCTGGGAAGCCCGCTGTCCGGTTACGGCGGCCCGTTGCGCATGCTGCGCGAGCCCGGCACGAAGATCGTGATCTCGGATCCGTGGTTCGAGCAGACTGCGGGCCACACGTGGCTGTTCGACTTGCGCGCGGATCCTGGCGAGCATCGCAACGTCGCCGCGCAGCAGCCGGACCTGCTGCAGCGGCTGCGCGCGGCGCTGGATCGCAGCGGCTGGGTCTTCGAGCGCGACCTGACCGACGTCGGCGAGGCGGAGTTGACCGAGGAACAGCGCGCGGTTCTCGCCTCGATGGGATACGCAGGCGACAACCCGGAGAAGTTCGATCCCATGACGCTGCGACTCGCCCCCGGCGCGGTGCCGTGGGTGCAGGACCCGCGCTGATCCGGGCGATCAGACGAACTTCGTCTTGCCGGGCATCGCGACCTCGCTCGAGAGGCCGGGGCCCCAGGCCCAGGCGTCGTCGGCCGGGAGCAGGCGCTCCTGCGAGTTGAGCGCCATCTCCCAGGTCACGCGCTCGCCGGTGTAGGCGCTCATGCGGCCCATGATGCCGGCGAGCGTGCTGTGCGCCATCTGTTCGCCCTGATTGATCGGCGCGCCGGCGCGGATGCTCGCGAAGAGTTCGTCGTGCTCGCGCTGGTACATGTCGTTGCCGAGGCCCTTCCGGTCGAGCGGGAAGTCTCCCTCCACGACGATGCGGCCATTCCAACCATCGGTGCGCATGACTCCGGCGCTGCCGACGATGGTGTCCAGATTCTCGCCAAGGGGGCAGTCCATCTGGCGGCACTGGACGATGCCGAGCGCGCCGTCGTCCCACTCGTAGACCACGTCGAAGTGGTCGTAGATGTTGCCGAACTTCGGGTCGGTGCGGACCTGGCGGCCGCCGGTGGCGGTGCAATGCTTGGGCGGGCGGTCGCTCATCGCCCACATGACCTTGTCCACGCTGTGGATCGCCTGCTCGACGAGGTGGTCGCCGGAGAGCCCGGTCCAGTAGAGCCAGTTGCGCAGTTGGTATTCCATTTCCGACCACTCGGCCTTGCGTCCGCGGTGCCACAGCGAGCCGGCGAGGTAGGTTGCGTAGTAAGCGCGAATCTTGCCGATGCGGCCCGCGCTGATTTGATTCATGCTTTCGCGCCATGCGTCGTGCGCGCGCCAGCAGAATCCGTGCGCGAAGGCGGTGTTCTGCTGCTTGGCCTGGGCGGCGGCGGCGAGCACACGGCGCACCCCGTAGGCGTCGGTCGCGGCGGGCTTCTCGGCGAAGACGTGCTTGCCGGCGTTGACCGCGTACTCGATCTGCATCGGGCGGAAGCAGGGCGGCGAGGCGAAGAGAACGACGTCCACTGCTTCGGTGACGCGCTTGTGGCAGTCGAAGCCGCTGAAGCGGCGCTCGGCGGGCACCTGGATGCGCGCGGGGTCCACGCCCGACTCTTCGCCGTGAAGGCGCGCGACAAGGCTGTCTACCTGGTCGGCAAAGGCGTCGCCGAGGGCCCACAGCACGGTGTCGGGGTCCGCGTTCAGCGCATTGATCAGCGCGCCGCTGCCGCGCCCGCCGCAGCCGACGAGGCCGATCTTGAGCGTGGCGTCGCTGGCCGCGTAGGCCGCGCGCCCGATCAGCGGGACGGTCGCGGCGGCGGCGCCGGTGGTCTTCAGGAAGTCGCGGCGGGACGGGGTGGCGTGCGTCATGGTTGCGCGGGGTTGCCGAGAATAGCACCAGCGCGCGCGACGCCCTTGAAAGAGTGCGATACGTTCATTTCATGGATGTTCAGCCGAGTCTCTCCACTTTCGGTAGAGTCGAAGAATGTCTCGGCTACGTTGACACAGAGGGGCCTGCCGAACCGTCTGTTGCACTAGAGAGCCTCGCGTAATAGGCTTACAAGGTTTCAATGAGGAAGTCCGGTCTTCTTGAGAAAGCCCCAGAGCAATTCGTTCCTGCCCCGTGCCGCGCGAGCGGCCATCCGCGCCTCCTTGCGCACCTCCTCCAGCCCCCGGCACAGGTTGGCGAGACGGCCGCCTTTCATCCAGGACCACAGTCCTTCCACGGGATTCAGTTCCGGAGAGTAGGCCGGCAGACGCTCGACTCGGATCCGCGGATGCTGGCGCAGCCACTCGCGGGCCGGCGCCGCCCGATGAGCCGATAGCCCGTCCCAGAGCAGGATCACGCGGCCCCGCACATGGCGGGCCAAGTGCCGCAGCACTTCTGCGACATCCGGTCCTCTCACCGGCTGGTTGTGCATCTTCAGCAAGAGTCGCGCGTGACGACGCTTCAGCCGATAGACCAAGATCCCCGTCGCGGAGCAGCGACGCCAGCGGAAAGCCGCGCGCAGCACCGGCGTTGGGCCGCGCGGCGCCCAGGTCCGCCGGACCTCTGGAGCTTCCGAAAACCCGGTTTCGTCCAGGAAGATCAGCGCCGCCCCGGCTCGAGCCCTTTTTTTATCGGGAGTATGTAGTTGTTGAAACGGCGTGGCGGCCTACCTCACCTCAGGATTTGCCTCGCCCGTTGGCGGCCAATCTTCAACCTCGGTCCAGCTCGCCCCTCGAATCATGTATAGCTTTCCGGTCTGGCGATCAAAGGCGTACAGAACCCAAATTCTCTCATTCTGAAGGGGAATCATCTCATAGCGAGAATCCCCGTGAGCAGCAGGAAAACGGTCAAGGGCTCTTGACGCCAGGATAAAGAGGGCAACGGCCAGCAAGGCTGACGCAACCGCCAGGAGAGCGTTCTTGAGCATGAGGCCAATCTAGCCCCGACTCAGCAAGCTAGGCCTTCTTCTGGCCCCGCTTGGCCTTCTTCTTGGGCGGGGTCTTGAATAGCCGGTCCAGGGCTGCAGCAGGATCCTGGATCACTAGGGGCTCCTCAGGCCGCCCCCGCTTCTTCTTGGCCTTGACCATGGTGCTAGAGTATCCCCTAGGCCCCTGTGGTGAAAGGCAAGGATTCCGCTGGTGGAAGTAAAATAGCCCCCGGCGGGATTTGAACCCGCAAGCCCTGTGTCGCAAGGCACCCTGAATGCAAGCCAGGTGTGTCTACCAGTTTCACCACGGGGGCGTTCTCTCCTAACTCACCAGGCGCATAGGGCCTTCCAACGGAAAGTATTGCTGAATGAATTCATGCTCATCGGCCTCTACCATTCTGGCAAGATCGGAGAGAGACAGGCCGTGCTGCTGGCGATGAAGAGCGAGCACGTCATCCAACACGGTTGGATTCTCGTGCGGAAAAGAGAACGGCTCATTCTTTCTCCAACCATTCTTGCTCATTTGCACAAAGAGACTACGGAGTTGGCTTTCGGTGATGAGAGATAGATCCGCAGCGCGGCAGATCAGTGATTGCGCCGTAACTCGCCAGATCGCCTTGAGATCGAAGAGTCGCCGCAGATTAATCGGAGCATTCAACTGATGGCGAATATCTTCCGCCGGCATCAGGAATGCTGTTGCGAACAATTCCGCCTCCATCTCCGGATTCTCAACAGACGGGCCGGAATGCATGATTATGTGCCCGACTTCATGAGTCAGTGTTCTGCGAATACGTTCCGCAGGCATTAGCCAATTCACGAAGAATAGCGGGGGGGCGGGCGGGGCAAAGATGCTTACCGCGTCAAACTTTGAGATTTCAAACCTGCATTTGACAACAATTCCTCCTTGCTGTTCGATCACACGAACAAGGTTTTGAATGGGGCCGCTGGGCAAACTCCATCGCTTACGCATCATTCCAGCAATCGTCTGAACGTCGCCATCGTGAGAGGTTGAGTCGATAGGATCAAAACCGCTATGGGAAGGAATCCTCACGTTCCTCAAGAGCCGAGGGATCTGTAGACAAAGGATCTCCAGTTTGGCGTCGATCTCCTTGAGTCTAGTGGCCGGGAGTGTGACGCGCTTGCGATAGTGAAAGCCTGAGCTATCCAGGCCTCTTGGCGGTTCGATCTGCAGGAAGAAGCCCGGCGGGTACCGCAGTGCTTTCACAAAGGCCGCCACGTCTTCTGGTGAAGCATCAATTATCCCCGCCTCAAGCTTGGAAAGCTTGGACTGGGAAATCCCCAACTCCATGGCAAGAGCGGTCTGCGAAAGCTGTCTGGCCTCCCTCGCCAGGATGAGCATTCGCGGATTCATCTTCGCTTCATTCATTGTCCAGCCTCAGCCTCGGCCTGAAGATCAGACGCAACAGCGGGACGCTGGGAAGGGTCTCCTTGCGGAGCGGGAGCCATCGGAAGCACGACGCCCATCTGGCCAGCATCGTTATCGAGATAGCGGATTCCCAAGAGGCGGCCTTTGGATTGATGAACGATTGCAATCCGGGGCTCCGTGGCAAGAGACACGTCAACATTTGCGGCAGCCAGGAACAGCGTGCAGTCTTCGGGCACCGCCAAATACGGCTCCTCACCAAACGGCAGCATCTGCTGGAGTTGCATCTGCTGACTCCATGCGTTGTAGGACTGCAGAGTCCCATTGCGCCTAGGGATAAAGTTCTCGTTGACGGTCTTCCACCAGAGCATGACACCCGGAGCAATGCGGAGGAGCCGGAGTCCGTTCAGATCCAGCCAGGAGACCTCTCCCTTCGCTTCCAGGGGGCCGAAAGCGGCATGAGCGGCTTCAACGGCCCAATCCACGTAGGCCCCTTTCACAGTCCGATTCTCTGCCCCCGGGCGGCCGTGGAATGCCGGAACAACCTGCCGGTGTGCCTCCTGCCAGCAACGCCAGATCAGAGACTGGAATGGCTCAAGGCGGGGCCAAGCCTCGTCGAGAGTTGCCGGCGGTTTGTGCATGCCCAGAAATTATCAAGAGCCTGTCATTTATGCCAGATTTTTTTCCAGAGAACTATTATTTGTCCTAACATGTTTATGTATAAGCCTTTATGACCACAAGCCACGGGGCTTGCGGGCCGGTTTCTTATTGCACAATCTGGAATTATCTATTAGAATCTGTCCATGCCCCAAGGAAAGAAACCCCTGCCGGATCCCCTCCTGGTAGCTCTCGGCATCGCAGCCCAGGACGAAGCCAGCGCAGTCGCCTTCCTGGAGGACCGCCGCTGGGGAGCCCTCCCTCGTTGCCCGCTCTGCGCCGCCGAGACGGTCTATCAGATGAAAGATCGGGCGTCGGGCCAGCGGAACAAGGACTACCGCTGGCGCTGCCTGGACTGCAAGCGGATGTTCACCGTCCGCACTGGCACCATCATGGAGGAATCCCGGCTTCCACTCAAGGTATGGGTCCACGCCTTCTGGCGCGCATCTGCCAGCAAGAAGGGTGTCAGCGCCCTCCAGATTTCCCGCGAGTGCAACCTGAACTACAAGTCCGCCCTGTTCCTGCTGCACCGCATCCGGGAAGCCATGAGCGAGGAGAATGGCGGAGGCGACAAGCTCCAAGGTGCAGTCGAAGCCGATGAAACCTATGTCGGCGGAAAGCCCCGCATCAAGGGTCCGCACAACAAGCGCGGTCGCGGCACCAAGAAAACGCCGGTGTTCGGCGTGGTCGAGCGTGCCGGCAAGGCACGGCTCCGGGTCATGCCTCGGGTCAACTCCAAGACCCTCAAGGCGGCCCTGCTGGAGAATGTTGAGCTGTCCTCCATGCTGATTACGGACGAGCTGGCGGCCTACCGGCAAGCCGGCAAGGCATTCGCTGGCGGCCACCAGACGGTGAACCACGGTGGGCGGGAATACGTCCGGGGAGACATTCACAGCAACACGATTGAAGGTCTGTTCTCCCTTCTCAAGCGGGGCATGTACGGCACCTTCCACAGCGTCAGCAAGAAGCACCTGCACCGCTACCTCTCAGAATTCGCCTTCCGGTACAACGCGCGGAAGGTGGACGATGCGGAGCGCGTCTCGCATGCCATCCGGGCAGCGGAAGGGAAGCGGCTGACCTACAAGGACCAACTGACCGGCTAGGACGCGCCCGCCGTTTCAACAACTACATACTCCCGTTTTTTATTCGCGGCCACGAGGACCGGATCCAGCCCTGCACGGCCTTCTCGTTCTTCTCCTTCGCGCGGGTCGTCGGCCGCTGCGGCGACCACCCCAGGCGGCGCAGGATCCGCCACACGTGACCCGGGTGGTAGCGCTCGCCGGTGGCCTTCGCGATCACCTCCGTCACCCGCGGCAGCGTCCACAGGTCCGTCCGGTAGCCGGCGGCGAGGGCGTTGCGCAGCAGGATGCGCTCCACTTGGCGCAGATCGGCGGCACGCAGGCGCGGCTTGGGACCGCGCGGCCCCTTCGAGGCCAGGCCGGCGACGCCGTGTGCAGCGAAGGCGCGGTACCAGCGCATCGTGGTGGTGCGCGAGACCTCGCAGCGCCGCGCCACCTCGGCTTGGCTCAGACCACGGGCGAAGAGACGGCCGGCCCGGCGGCGACGGGCGGCAAGGTCAGACGGCGACAAGGGCATACCGATCCTATCGGCAGTACCAGGGCCGACTTGTCACCCTTTTATGCGATTCTCTCTAATACTGAATTCTCTCGGTGGTCCCTCGCCCAGGCGCCCTGGGATGGCGCGGATGGACGGCCTGATCGACGCGGTCATATCGGAAGTAATTTCGTTACACGGCACAATGTAACGTAAACGAAATTCCTTCCGGTATCGCGCATGGTCAGACCGCCCGTCCTCGCCACCGTTGGATGATGTGAAACTGCTCGAGGACCGCGAGGGTCGCCTCGCGCTCCGCTGCGCGCTGGGCACGCTGGCCCGTTGCGCTCCGCACCGCACGCTGCCGGCGCGGTCACTCCGCCGCCCACAGCGTGCCTTCGACCAGGTGGCGTCGGAATGCCTCGGAGCGCCAGACGTCCTCGCGGTGGCCGAGGGAGGTGTAGAACACGCGGCCTTCGCCTTCGCGGCGCGTCCAGGAAAGAGCGAAGTCGCCGTCGGCACGGTGGATGCCGCCCTTGTTCACGTCGGTCGTTGCCGTGTCAAGAGAGAGCAGCACCGTGCAGCGGTCGCGGCTGTATGGGTCGCGATGCTGGTAGATCTCGTCCACGATGCGGAAGCCGCCGCGCGGCCAGTGGCGCGCCGCGACGTGCGCCGGCTGTTCGACCCGCACCCCGACCTCCTCGTGCCACGGGTGGCCGTCGAAGTAGCCGCCGAGCATCGCGCCGTACTCCGGCCACTGATAGAAGGTGTCGTCGGCACAATGGCTGCCGCTGAAGCCGCCACCGCCGCGGATCCACTCCATCAGCGTCTGCCTCTGCCTCTCGTCGAAGTCGAGTTCGCCGGTGGTGTAGAAGAAAACCGCGTCCAACCTATTCAGGCCATCCGGCGTGCACCAGCCGTTGCCGCGATCCACCACCGCTTCCAAGCGCGGATCGGCGGCATCCCACTCCTGCCACATCTTTTCGACCAGCGACAGGCCGTCGCCGCCGGCACGGGCGACGTCGTGCTCGAAGCCGCGCGACTCCACGTGCACCAACACGCGCCGCACGCGTTGCTGCGCCGTGAGAAAGGCGACAAGATCGTCCAGTTCCGGCTCCGTCAGGACCGTGCCGAGGTTGGCAGTCATCGCTGATTCCTTCACTAATTCGCCGGCGGCGTCGAACTTCTCGAAGCCTGCGGCGATCAGGTCAGTCGGATCGAGGATTGCCTTGCGCATCTCGTCCGCCGTGAGCCGCAGACCGACGTTGGACAAGTCCGGCCCGGCCTCGTTGGGCGCGGCGATCACCTCCGAGCCGCCGACCGAGTGGCACTTGACGCAGGTGGCCTTCAGGTTCTCGCGGAAGACCTTCTCGCCGCGCTCGATCCCGTCCAGTTCTTTGCGTGTCAGAAATGGCAAGTCCTTGCCGTCGAACCAGTCGCGCGTGCGATCCGCCGGATAGTTGAAGGATTCGTTGAGGATCCGGTCGAACTCCTTCGGCGCGGACCATTCGCGGATGTACTCGATGCAGTCCTCCTTCAGTTTCGCGTCGGCGTCGGTGCGCAGCGCAGTGGCGAGGATCGTCGCAGCGTCCTGCGGGCGGCCCAGGTAGTTCGCCGCCGCCAGTGCGCGCCGTAAGAAGGGTTGCGACAATTCGTGCGCGCGTGCCGCGCAGTCGGCGAGCGCCGGATAGGCCTCCGCAATGCGCCGGTCCCAGATCGCGCGCGCGGCCTCCGTCGCGACGCGCGGAGCGGCGTCGGCCAGGAAAGCGCGCGTATCCGGGCTCCTTTGACGGCGCAGCGCGAGAACCGCCGCCAGCCGCACGCTCGCGTGGCCGTCGCCGGCGACTGCCGCCAGATCGGCGGCGCTCGACAACTCGGCGAGCGCAGAAGATCCGGCCAGACGCAGCCACGGATCGCCGTCGGCGTTCGCAGCCAGCATCTCCAGGATCTGCGGCACCGATGCGGCTTCGCCGACCTTGCGCAGGCTCGTGACCGCCGCGACGCGTACGCGCGCGTCGGAATCGTTCACCAAAGCGCGGAGACGCGCGTTCTGCGAAGCGTCGTTCGCCTCGCCGAAAGCGCGCGCGGCCTGCGCGCGGAGTTCAGGATCGCGCGCGTCGAGCAGGATGCCGAGTTCCGCGACGCGGTCCAGTTGGATCAGGCCCCAGATCGCGTGTACGCGGCGCAGGCGGCCCTGCGCGCGCGGCAGCCACGCCGCGCCCAGCACGCTCGCAACGCGCGCGGTGGCCTCGTCCTGCGCCAGCGCGGTGCGGCGCAGGATTTCCTCCGCGCCATGCCCGACCAGCGCGAACTGCGCCTTCAGCCGCACGCGGCGATCCGGGTGACCGAGCAGCGCGCCCAATTCGTCGTCCCCGCGTTCGCGCAAATTCGCCGCCAGCAGCGCCGCGGTCTCGCGCGCGACGTCGGATTCCGACTCGGCGAAAACCCCGCGATAGATGCGCCCCTTGCCCGCGCCAACCCAGCCCTCGACCCAATCGAGCGCCCACAGCGCACCGTCCGGGCCGAAACAGCAGTCGGTCGTCAACATCCCCCACCAGAATTCCTCCTGATGCGCCATCTTCCAGCCGGCGCCGTCGGGCTCCAGCGTGAAGCGGCGGATTCCGCTCGAGCCGCTGCCGCCGGTGAAGTCGCAAATGAAGAACGAATTCGCGTACTTGTCAGGAAGGCCGACGCCTGGATAGTGCGCGAAGCCGCTCGGTCCGCTGGTGATGTTGGCGAGCGGCGGGTTGAGGAACGCGGCCTGGTCGGGAATCTGGTCGCGCGGCTGCCACCATCCCTCCGGCATCCACGGGCCGCGGTCGCCGAGGTACTGGAAGTTCATGCTCCAGCCGCTGTCGCCGCCCTCCGCCAAGTAGACCAGCCGCGCACGGTCGCCGGCGTCGCAGTTGTTGTCCACCGTGAACAAGTTGCCGTAATCGTCAAATGCAAGTTCCTGCGGGTTGCGCAGGCCGTGGTGGAAGACCTCGAGTCCCGTGCCGTCGAGATTGCAGCGGAACACCGCGCCGCGGCCCGGCTCGGACAGCAGCGCACCCTCCTGGGTGAGAACGTGATAACCGCGGTCGCCCACCGAGAAGTAGAGGCGTCCGTCGGGTCCGATCACCAGTCCGTGCAGGTCGTGGCCGCGGAAGGCGATGCGCGGCCCGTAGCCGTGATGCAGCGCGAGCCCGCTTTCGGCGACGCCGTCGCGATCGGCGTCGGTCAGTCGCCACAGTTTCGGGATGCAGGTGAAGTAGACGTCGTTCTCCACGGCCAGCACTCCCGCCCCGGTGCCATCGAGTAGATCGCTGAAGCCTCGCGCGAACACGCACGAAACGTCCGCGCGGCCATCGCCGTTCTCGTCAACCAGCACGCGAATGCGCTCCTCCTGGTCCGTCCATTCAGCGAGGAACTCCGGGTGGCTCGCGAGATAGTTCTCGCCGCGCTCCTCCACCGTCAGCGTGCGAAGATCGCGCTCCAAGAATTCCGGAAACGAACGATTGTCAGGAACTCCTTCGGTCTCCTGGCGGAAGGATTCCGCGACGTAGACGCGCCCGTCCGGCGCGACGTCGAAGGCGACGGGGTTGGCAAGATCGGGCTCGGCAGCCCACAGCGTCACCGCCATTCCCTGCGGCACGCGGAACTGCGCGATCGCCGCTTCGCCCTGCCGGCTGGCGGGCTCGATCTTCGGCTCGTAAGGCGTCGGCGGCGGCGCGTACCGTGCCTGCGGCGGTGGAAGCACCACCTCGGCAACCCGCGAGACCGGGTCGAGCGGTACGAGGGTGATCTCGACGGTGTGTTTGCCGCACCCGGCAAGTGCTCCAGCCGCGGCAAACACGCAAAGGAACGGCGCGGGGGGAGTCGTGCGCATCAGGGTCAGCCGCATCGTAGCCGCCGAATCCGCGAGCCGGCTTGCACAGGGAAGGGTGCAGAGTATCCTGCAGCAGGCAGGTTTTCATGGAGTTGCTCCACGTCGTCAAGAACGCCGGCACCGGATTCTCCGCGTGACGCGCCTGACCTTCCACGGCGCCGCCGGCGAGGTCACTGGCTCGTGCTACATGATCGAGACCGCGCGCTCGCGCGTGGTCGTTGACTGCGGAATGTTCCAGGGCAGCACCGAGGCGCGCGACCGTAACTTCGCCGACCTGCCATTCCGCGGGCCGCGGGTGCACGCCGTCATCTTGACGCACGCGCACATTGACCACACCGGCCTGCTGCCGAAACTCGTCGCCGACGGCTACCCGGGCGCGATCCACGCCACCGCGGGGACGCTGGCTCTCTCGAAGATCATGCTGCCTGATTCCGCCGAGATCCAGATGATGGACGCCGAGCGCCGCAACAAGTTCCGACGCCGGCGCGGCGATCCGGCCGTGCAGCCGATGTACACCGTCGCAGACGCCGAACGCGCGCTGCGCGCTTTCCACGAGCACTCATTTGACGATTGGTTCCGCGTGGCGGACGGCGTGCGCGCGCGCTACCGGCGCGCAGGCCACATCCTCGGCGCCGCCAGCATCGAGATGGACATCGAGGACGGCGGCGCGACCAAGCGCGTGGTCTTTTCGGGCGACGTCGGCCCCTGCTCCGATCCGCTGCTGCCCGACCCCGAGCCGCCGGAGGAGGCGGATTTCCTGCTGCTCGAGTCCACCTACGGCGACCGCGACCACAAGCCGATGGAGCGCACGCTGGAGGAACTCGCGGTCGCGCTCGACGCCGCGCACCGCTCCGGCGGCAACCTGCTGATCCCCGTGTTCGCGGTCGGCCGCGCGCAGATGCTGCTGTGGGCGATCGGCAAACTGGAGCGCGAGGGCCGCGCGCGCCCGCGCCCGGTGGTGCTCGACTCGCCGATGGCAATTGACGTCACCAACCTCTACCGCGAGATCTCCGAGCAGCCGGTGCGCACGCAGGACACGACTTTCACGCGCTCGGTCTCCGACTCGATGCGCCTCAACGACGCGCGCGGCACCGTGATCCTCGCCGCCAGCGGGATGTGCGATGCCGGAAGAATCCTTCACCATCTGAAGCATCACGCGTGGAAGGAGGAGACGCAGATCGTCTTCGCCGGATATCAGGCACAGCGCTCGCTCGGGCGCCGCATCCTGGAAGGCGAGAAGCGCGTGCGGATCATGGGCGAAGACGTCGCAGTGAACGCGCGCATCCACACGCTCGGCGGCTTCAGCGCCCACGCGGGCCAGAACGACCTGCTGCGCTGGTACGGCGCGCTGCGCCGCAAACCGGCGCGCGTCGCGCTGGTACACGGCGAGGAGAAGCAGCGCGCCGCGCTGGCCGCCGCGCTGGACGCGCAGTTCGGCGCGCGGGTTCTGCTGCCGCAGCGCGGCGAGACGTTGGAACTCTAATACCAATACAGAGCCGCACTCCTTGTTGTTCTCGGCGAACAACAAGGAGTGCGGCTCTGTATTGAAAACCCGCGCCTACCAGGCGCCAGCAGCGCGCAGGCGCGGCGCGGCGCGGCGGGCGTCGCCGTCGAGCGGCGAGCACTCGGCTCCGACGATGTCGCGGTAACCGAGATCCCACAGTTCGCGCATCACGCGCGGGTAATGGATCTCGCCGGTGCCGGGCTCGTTGCGCCCGGGGTGATCCGCGACCTGCGCGTAGCCCAACTGGTCGAAGCCCTCGCGCAGATGCCCGCACAGGTCGCCCTCGCTGATGTGCATGTGGTAGAGATCCCAGTTGATCTTCACCATCGGGCTGTCCACCTCGCGGCAGATCCGCAGCGCGTCCGGCGAGCCATAGAGGCAGTGCCCTTTGTGGTCCACGCGGATGTTCATCGGCTCGAGGATCAGCATCACTCCGAAGGTCTCGGCGACCGGCGCCGCCAGTTTCAGCGCGGCCGTGATCTGCGCGTGCATCTCCTTCTGGCTGACGCCGGGACGGTCGTTGCCGCCGACCACGCACATCTTGCGCACCTTCATCTCCTTCGCGACCTTGCAGGATTCCTCGACCTCCTTGACGAAGGCCGCGTGATTCGCCGGATCGTTCATACCGGGAACGAAGCCCCACGCGGTGAACTGCGCGATCTCGACGCCGCGCTCCTCGGCGGCCTTCATCACCGCGTCGCGGTCCTTGCCGCGCCACGGCCAGAACTCGACCGCCTCGAAGCCGAGGTCGGCCGCGGCGCGAATGCGGTCCGGAAAGGGGAGGTCGCCGAACCACATCTCGCAGTTGATCGCGAAGCGAGTGCGGGTCTTCGCCGCGGCCGGCTCCTGCGCGCGCGCGGCAGGCGCGAGCGCGGAGGCCAGACCGGCGGCTCCGAAGGTCTTCAGGAACGAACGGCGCGCGGTGTGCAGCATGCCGCGGATTCTAGGCGCGGCACGGGCGGCGGATTCGTGTCCGCCATGGAATCGGCAGCGCCGTGCGTCAGGAAGGCCTCCCACGCAATGCCCGCCGGGTCGCGCGTCCAGGTCTTCTCGGAGCGCGCGAAGCAGCAGGTGGTCTCGCCTTGAGCAAAACTCGCGAGGTCGGCGGCGTCGAGGCGCTGCCGGATCTCCGCCAGTTCCTCCGCGGTCTCGACCTGAAGGCCGAGGTGATCGAGGCCCGCGGCGCGACCGCGTTGCGAGATCGCGAAGTTGACGCGCGGATCCTCCATCATCCATTTCGCGTAGTCGGGCTTGCGCAGCGAGGGAGCGCCGCCGAAGAGTCCGGCGTAGAAAGCGATGGCGTCGTCGAGATTCTCGACGGCGACGTGTACGTGGAAGCGTTTCATTTGCGTTGGTTCGGGGTTTGGGGGCCGCGGCAGCAGTCTTCGAGCAGGTAGCGAATCAGCCCCTGCATGTGCGAATAGTCCGCGGCGTAAAAGACGAGGCGGCCGTCGCGGCGAGCGGCGGCGAGACCGGCGCGCTCGAGGTGCGCGAGGTGGAAGGACATCGTGGGCGCGGGCGTCCCCAGCGCCTCGGCGATCTCGCCCGCCGGCCGACCGGGCGGCCCGGCCTTGACCAGCAGCCGGAAGGCGCCCAGGCGCGTGGGGTGGGCCAGCGCGGCGAAGGCTTCGAGGGCTTCCATTTGTTTCACTTTTCTAGAATAGTCGAAGTATAGGGCGGAGTCAAGCCTGGGAACGGAAAATTCCCGCCTCACCGCGCCCGGCCCGGCACGCGGATGTCCTCGATCAGCCGCCGCACCTCCGCCGAGGGCGGCGGGCGCAGCCGCGCGGCGGCCAGCGCGACGGCGAAGTTCAGCGCGGCGCCAAGCGCCCCGATTCCCTCCGGCGAGATCCCGAACCACCAGTGCTCCGGCGTCGAGAGTTCGGGGTGCAGAAACTTGAACCACAGGATGTACGAGGCGGTGAAGGCGATGCCCGCGAGCATGCCGCTGACCGCGCCGACGGCGTTCATGCGCACCGAGAAGATGCCAAGCAGGATGGCCGGGAAGAACGACGAGGCTGCGAGGCCGAAGGCAAAGGCCACCACCTCGGCGACGAAGCCCGGCGGGTGGATGCCGAGCCAGCCCGCCGCGAGCACCGCTCCGGCGGCGGCGAGGCGCGCCGCGCGCAGTTCGCCGCGCTCGGTGATCCCGGGCACGAAAGTGCGCTTCAGCAGATCGTGGCTGACGGAGGTGCTCACCACCAGCAGCAGGCCGGCCGCGGTCGAGAGCGCCGCCGCCAGCGCGCCGGCTGCGACCAGCGCGATTACCCAATCCGGAAGGCCGGCGATTTCAGGGTTGGCGAGCACGATGATGTCGGAGTTGACAATCAGTTCGTTCACGACCGCCGACTTCGCGCCGGTGTGCTGCAGCAACCCGTCGCCGTTCTGGTCTCGCCACGCGAGCAGGCCGGTCGCCTCCCACTTCGCGAACCACTCCGGCATCTCCGCGTGCGGCTTGCCGCTCACCGTGTCGAGCAGGTTGATGCGCGCGAACAGCGCAACCGCCGGAGCAGTGGTGTAGAGCAGCGCGATGAAAACCAGCGCCCAACCCACCGACTTGCGCGCGGCGCGCACGCTCGGCACCGTGTAGAAGCGCACGATCACGTGCGGCAGACCCGCGGTGCCGATCATCAGCGCCGCGGTGATGCAGGCGACGTCGAGCAGACCCTTCGAGCCGTCGAGATAGGAGGCGAAGCCGAGTTCGCGGTGCAGGCCGTCGAGGCGCGTAATCAGAGGGGTGCCGTCGGCGGCATCGCCGAGAAGGCCGAGTTGCGGGATCGCGTTGCCGGCGATCAGGAAGGAAAGGAAGATCGCCGGGACCAGATAGGCACAGATCAGCACGCAGTACTGCGCGACCTGCGTCCAGGTGATGCCCTTCATGCCGCCGAGCACCGCGTAGAAAAACACGATCGCCATGCCGATCACCACGCCGGTCCCGACTTCCACCTCGAGGAAGCGCGACAGCACGATGCCGACGCCGCGCATCTGCCCTCCCACGTAGGTGAAGGACACGAAGATCGCGCACGCCACCGCAACCACGCGCGCGGTGCGCGACTCGTAGCGGTCGCCGATGAAGTCAGGCACCGTGAACTTGCCGAACTTCCGCAAGTACGGCGCGAGCAGCAGCGCCAGCAGCACGAAGCCGCCGGTCCAGCCCATCAGATAGACCGAGCCGTCGTAGCCGAGCGTGGAGACAAGTCCGGCCATGGACAAGAAGGATGCCGCGCTCATCCAGTCGGCCGCGGTAGCCATGCCGTTGGCGATCGGCGGCACGTGCGCGTCAGCCACGTAGAACTCGCGCGTGCTGCGCGCACGGCTCCGGATCGCCACGCCGACGTACAGCGCGAACGACAAGCCGACGAGCAGGAAGGTCCAGCCCTGGACGCCCACTCTTCAGTCCTCCTGCACGCCGTGCTCGCGGTCAAGGCGGTTCATCGCGCGCGCATAGACGAAGATCAGCGCGATGAACACGAGGATGGAGCCCTGCTGCGCGAACCAGAAGCCGAGCGGAAAGCCGGTGCCGGGCACGCTCCACTGATCCAGCCAGCGGCGCAAAAAGATGCCACCGCCGAAAGAGACGGCAGCCCAGACAGCGAGCAGCGCGCCGGTGAGACGCAGCGTGCGGGTCCAGTGGGAAGGGCCGCCGGCGGACGCCATGGCGGGCGACCGTAGCGGAGCGGCACGCCGTGAAAAAGTAGCGAATTCTGCGAAATAATCGGTCTGCAAACTGGAATATCTGGATTAATCTCGATAAATGACGATTAATATCTGCGAATCAAGCACATTTGCACTTGCACTACGCCAGACCCAGGCTATCCTTCACCCCGGCTCCCCCGGGGCCTCCCCCACCATGCCCAACGCCTCCGCCACCATCATGGACGACCACAAAAAGGCCTTCGCGGCCTGCTACGAGGTCGCGCCGGGAATGACCCGCGCGCAGATCCTCGCCCACATGAAAAAACACGGGGTGCGCTTCCTGCGCCTCCAGTTCACCGACATCAACGGCGCCAACAAAAACGTCGAGGTGCCCGCCAGCCAGTTCGAGAAGGCGCTGGACGGCGAAGTCATGTTTGACGGTTCCTCGATCGAGGGCTTCACGCGCATCGAGGAGTCGGACATGCTGCTGAAGCCGGATCTCGGCACCTACCGCGTGGATCCGTGGCCTTCCTTCGGCCAGGAACACACCGACCACGGGCACGTCGCGCACATCATCTGCGACGTTTTCAACCCGGACGAGACGCCGTTCGCCGGCTGCCCGCGCCTCGCGCTGAAGCGCAACCTCGAGGCCGCGAAGAAACTCGGCTACGCGATGAACTGCGGCCCGGAGGCCGAGTTCTTCCTGTTCCAGCGCAGTGCCGACGGCGCCGCCACGACCGCCACGCACGACGTCGCCGGCTACTTCGACCTCGCGCCGAACGACCTCGGCGAGGAGTGCCGCCGCGAGATCGTGATCGCGCTCGAGGCGCTCGGCTTCGAGATCGAGGCCGCGCACCACGAGGTCGCGCCGGGCCAGCACGAGATTGACTTCAAGTACGACGACGCGCTGCCCACCGCCGACCGTCTCTCGACCTTCCGCTTCACGGTGCGCCGCGTGGCGCGCGCGATGGGCCTGCATGCGACCTTCATGCCGAAGCCGATTTTCGGCATCAACGGCTCGGGCATGCACGTGCACCAGTCGCTGTTCAAGGGCAAGGACAACGCGTTCTACGACCCGAAGGGCAAGTACGAGGGCCTCGCGCAGATCATGCTCTGGTACATCGGCGGCCTGCTGGAACACGGCCGCTCCTTCGCCGCGGTCACCAACCCGACTGTCAACTCGTACAAGCGCCTGGTGCCGGGTTACGAGGCGCCGACGCACCTGGCGTGGTCCATGCGCAACCGCTCGCCGCTGATCCGCATCCCGGCGCGGCGCGGACTGGGCACGCGCTGCGAGATGCGCATGCCGGATCCGTCCACCAATCCGTACCTGGCGTTCAGCGTGATGCTGGCTGCGGGTCTCGACGGCATGCGCAACAAGATCGAGCCGCCGGACCCGGTCGAGGGCAACGTCTACAAAATGAGCACGCGCGAGCGCGCGCGGCTCAAGATCCGCAGCCTGCCGGGCGACCTCGGCGAGGCCTGCGATCTGCTCGAAAAGAGCACGGTGATGAAGGACGCGCTCGGCAACCACATCTTCGAGAACCTGCTGACCGCGCGCCGCGCCGAGTGGCACGAGTACATCGCGCGCGTACACCAGTGGGAACTCGACCAGTACCTGACGCAGTACTAACAGCGGTCCTGAATCAATTCGCCAACCGGCAGGCGGCCCCCTGGGCCGCCCGTGATGGTGATAGGATTCCGAGGTGACCTTGCCGCCCGTGCGGAATCCGCTGCTTCCCGCGTCTGGAGTGGCATTGGCGATCGTTCTCGTCGTCCAGGCGGCACCGGCCCAGACGCCGGACGAAGGCGGACCGTTCAAGGGATTTCACATCGGAAGCAAGAGCGAGGGCCACCGACTCGAATTCCACGGAAAACTCCAGAATGATTGGGCCGCGTTCTCGACCGACGTCGGCGTGCGCGCCGCTGTCGGGGAGTTCGACGACGGCACGGAACTGCGCCGGGCGCAACTGGCCCTCTCGGGCGTTCTCTACGGCTGGTTGGATTTCAAAGCGAGCGTGGATTTGACGGAGGAGAATTCAGGCCTGCGCGATATGTGGGTCGAGACCGCAGATCTCGGTGCCCTTGGGAGAATCCGCGTTGGTCACTTCAAAGAGCCCTTCGGCTTGGAGCGGGTCACCAGCAGTAGTGATCTCCCCTTCCTCGAACCTTCGGTAGCCTCTGCCATGACTCCAGGCCGCAACGTCGGCATCATGGGCAGCAGCCCGTTCGCGTCGCAGCGCGGCACGTGGGCCCTTGGCGCATTCTATGAGACGGACGCCAGCGGGGAGGGCCAGAGCAGCAGATTCGGCGAAGAACTCGGCATCACCGGGAGACTAACCTTTCTACCGTGGTATGGCGATGACGGCCGCCGGTTGGTACACCTTGGCTTGGCCGCTTCCGCGCGCGATTCTGACAATGGCGAGGCTCGCTTCCGGTCAGAGTCGGAAATCCACCTTGCCTCCGACTTGGTTGATACTGGATCTTTCGCTGCCAACGACCTGGGACTGCTGGCCATGGAAGGAGCCATCAGTTGGGGGATCGCATCCCTGCAGGCGGAATATCTTCTCAGTCACGTGGACGTCCCTCTTGCTGATGACGCGTCTTTCCCGGCATTCTATGTCCAGGCAAGTTGCTTTCTGACCGGGGAATCGCGGGGTTACAGCCGTTCACGCGGCCATTTCTCGCAACCGGAACTCCTGGACCGTTTCGACTACCGGGTCGGCTCGCTGGGAGCCTGGGAGATCGCAGCCCGTTACTCGAGACTGGACCTTGACAGCGCCCAGATCTTCGGTGGAGATGCCCGGAACGCGACGATGGGCCTGAATTGGTATGTCAACGAATTGATGAAGGTGCAGTTGAACTACGTCTATTCCGAGTTAGAGACCTTCGGGAATGTGCATGGTCTTGCCATCCGTTTTCAAGTGGAATGGTAAGCGCTTCCAGCCGCCATGCCTTCCATCCGAAGGGATCCTGGGGGAGAGTGGACGGCTCGTGCCGCATGACCGGTGCGGTGCCTCCGGCCCAGTGATATCATCACTCGGAACGCGCGGGTCAGCATCGGGAATGAAACAACAAGCGGAGCAGCCGGCAACGCTGAGGAGGATCCTGAAGCGCTGGATCAGAGTTTGGAGCGTCTTCGCTCCATTCAGTCGCCGCCATCGCACTTCCTTCTGGTTCAGCGCCCTGTTCGCGGCGCTCGTAGTCGCCTTTCGCCTCGCGATCCCATGGCCGCTCCGGTCCATCGTGGCGCCGATTCTCAGCGCCGGAGATGCGCCAGCAACGCTGCCGCCCGCGACAGTCACGGACGAATTCGCCGGTCCGGTCATCTGGGGCGCAGTGTTCCTTCTGATCACACTGGGACTTGGCTGGTCCGAACTGCGCCAGCGCCTGTGGGTGGCCCGTTTCTCGATCGGATGGGTTCGGGACATCCGCGCCGAGGCGTTCCAGGCTGCGCAAGACCTCGACACCCGCTTCCACAAGGTTTCGACCGGCGACCTGGTGTCACGACTGGTCGGCGACACTGCGCGCTTGAAGGCGGGTCTTCAAGGGTTCATGACCCACATCGCGACCAACGGATTGTTGTATATCGGAGTCACCGTCATTCTTTGCATGCAGTCCGTTCTGTTCGGCATCATTTTCTTGCTCGTGGGCATTCTACTCCTGACGATCGCAATGATCGGAGCCACGCGGGTTTATCTGCATTACCGGGACTTCCGCAAGAAGGAGGGGAAACTCGCCAGTCGTATCGAGGAGGCACTGAACATGAATCCCGATCAGTCCAAGTTCGCCAAGGTCAATTATTCCAGCGGCGTTCACGAGGCCACCGTGGTGCGGATTCAGGGTCAAACAACACTGGCGGCGCATGCCATTCTCGCAATCGCGACGCTGGCCTCGCTCTGGATCGGAATTGGCCGCGTTCACGCGGGAGCGCTCGCTCCTGACGATCTTTTCCTGCTCCTGCTCTACGCACTGACTCTGCACCCTCCGAGCGTTCGCCTGGCCAGGCAAGGCACTCGTGTTGGAAAGATGATGGCCTGCGGAGACCGGCTGGAGCGTCTCCTCCGCGAAGCGCGTCGGACGCAGGAACTCACGCCGGCCCAACCGCTCCAGCAGGATATTCAACTGCGCTCGCTCTCGCTCAAGAGCGGCAGAGCGGACCGCCGCCGCAACAGGCTTCGGAAGGTGTCAACGGTGATTCGTAAAGGAGAGCGCCTCGCCGTTCTCGGCGGCTCCGGAGCCGGGAAGACGACGCTTCTCGACATGATCGCCGCCCAGTTGGCTCCGAGCCGCGGCCATATCCTCTGGGACGGCCGCGATTACAACACCATCTCCACCCAGGCGCTGCGGACAAACATCACTTATCTCAGCGAACGTCCCTTGTGGATGCGCAGGAGCCTGGAATCAATGCTCCCCGCTGAGACCCCCGAAAAGGCGGCGGAGCGGGACCAAATCATGGATCTATGCGGAGCGGGGCGTATCCTGGAACGCCTGCCGAGCGGATACCTGACTCCGCTGGGATCCAATGAACTCTCGCCGCATGAGGCGAGGAGCATTGCGCTGGCCGCATCGCTCCTGCAACGCAATCAGGTTCTCCTCCTGGACGACCCGTTCGAATCAGTCGGCCTTGCGCAGACACGGAGGATCCTCGAGTACCTCGCCGGGCTCCGCGAGCATACGATCGTCATTGCCATGACCCGGCCGAGGGGGCTGGATTGGTTCGACCGCGTACTGGTCCTTAACGCAGGCGAACTTGTCTTCGAAGGATCCGAGCGCGCCCGGCAGTTGCAGCAAGGCACGGAAATGGATCCATGAATGCCATTACGTGGATCTTCAAGGTCGCCGTGCCCATGGTGTTTCTCGCATCAACCATCGGCTGGTTCAGCCTGTTCCCCGTCAAGAGCGGGATCCTGTCCACGGCAGTGATGCTGGAGAGCACCTACTTCCTGGCCTCCATGCTGGCGTACCTGCTGATCTTGCGCCTGCATGAGTGGATACTCGCGCTCGGCTGGGCGGTCTTCACTTACGGGCTCTTGTTCGATTTTCTGGATGAGTTCACCATCGAGTCGGGCTTCATCCCCGATGTTGATGTGATCCAGGACTTGCTCACCACGATCGGCCTGACGCTCATCGCGGGCGGGTTCCTGTCAACAGTCACGCGGCGGGAAAGGCAAATTCGGTCGATCAGCGAGAGTTCCGCCCAGGTCGCGTCCGGCAAGGAGCGTCTGGCCGTAGTCCTCGCATCCGTCACGGAAGGGATCGTGATGACAGACGCCGAGGGCCGAATCCTGCTCATGAATCCCGCCGCAGAGTCGCTGGCGCGGACATCGGAGAAGGACGCGTTGGGAAAGGATATCGGCGTGATCTTGCGCTTGCTCGACACGAGCATGCCGCCGAATCCCATTTCGGTGGATGGCCTGCTGCACAGGTCCGAGCGGAGCGTGATCGCCATGGATGCTCATCTCCGGCCCGCAGGGAGAGAGCCCCAGATCGTCGAACTGGTCGTGACCCCCCTCCGGGGCAGCTCCGGAGAGAACTCTGGGCGCGTCTGGGTGCTGAAAGACGTGACAATGCAGCGCCGGAGCGAGCGCGAAATGCAAAATCAGAGCCGGCTTGAATCCGTCGGCCACCTCGCCGCGGGAGTGGCCCACGATTTCAACAATATTCTCGCAGCGATCCAGAATTGGACCGCCTTCATCGAGACTTCTGACGCCAATATCGCCGAGCCGCGGCATGCCTGCAGTGAGATTCGGGCGGCCTGCAGGCGCGGCAAGAGCCTCTCCACCCAGCTGCTCACATTTTCAAAAGGTGGCGAGCCGATCAAGGTGCCGACGGATCTTCGCGACCTGATCGAGAGCGAAGTCGTATTTGCTTTGAGCGGATCCAACATCGCAGCACGATTCGAATTCGATCCCGATCTCTGGCATGCCGAGGTCGATCCGACGCAGATCGGCCAGGTCATGCAGAACCTGGTGATCAACAGCCGGCAGGCCATGCCGCAGGGCGGAGAAATCACGGTCCGTGCCAAGAACCTGATGATTTCAGTCTCCTCTCCAGATCGTTTGGCAGCCGGACGCTACATCCAGGTGGAGGTCCACGACCAAGGCGAGGGCATCTCCATCGAGAATATGGACCGGATATTCGAGCCCTACTACTCCACCAAGAAGTCAGGACGCGGCCTGGGACTGGCGATCTGCCACTCCATCATCAAGAGGCACGAGGGTTGCATCGTCGCTCAATCCAGCGGTGGCCAGGGCACCATTTTCATATTCCAGATCCCCGCGACGGATAAGCCCCTCTCGACGTCCTCTGCGCCGCAGGGGCCCCGCCACCTGAAGGGCGTATCCCTTCTGGTGGTGGATGACGACCTTTCGGTGCGCCAGCCCCTGGAGGCGACTTTGAGGTCGAATGGCCTGGATGCCGAATCCTGCGCTGGGGGAAACGAGGCAGTCGCTCTCTATCAATCGCGCCGGGAGAGCGGGAAGCCTTTCCACGTCGTCGTCATTGATCTGACTCTGAAGGACGAGCGCGGAGGAGAAGATCTGATGCGGCGGCTCCTGGAGATCGATGCTGAGGCTAGAGGCATCGTGATGACTGGATACCACGATGACCCGATTCTCGTGGATTACCAGAGATACGGTTTCGTGGGAGGGCTCGCCAAGCCTTTCGATTTCCCCAGTTTCGTCGGTGCGGTGCGCAACGCCCTGGCCGCGACGCCTGCCAGGAGAGAGCCTCCGCAGCCATGAGCAACATGCTCATGGCGAAGCCGGTGATTCTCCTGGTGGAGGACGACGCATCCTTCGCCCGGGCGCTCTGCGCTCAATTCTCGCGCAGCGGCTACGAATGCCATTTGGCGATGAGCAAGGCGGAGGCCAAGTCCTTGCTCTTGCAGGTACGGGTGGACCTCATCCTCCTGGACCTGCTCCTTCCCGACGGCAACGGCATGGATCTCCTGGCAGAGATCCGCGAGAAATGGGACAAGGCTATCCCTGTAGTGGTGTTCACGGGCAACGCCTCGATCGAAGATGCTGTCCTGGCGATCAGGGCCGGAGCCGATGATTTCATCCCCAAGCCGGAGTCCGTGCGCGACGCTCTCATCTCCGTGCACAAGGCCCTGCACCTTGCGGAGGAGAGGCGCAAACTTCTCTACGCCCACCACCGAGAGACTTACAAGGAGAAGAAACTGCGCTGGATCGGGGCATCCGGGCCGTCCGAGAAGATCCGCACCGAGATCGCAAGAATTGCAGCCGCCGTCGGCAGCGCGAAGAGCGCGCCTCCGACCGTTCTGATCCTGGGAGAGACAGGAACCGGCAAGAGCCTGGCCGCTCAATTGATCCATCGGGCGAGCAGCCGCAAGCATGAGCCGTTCCTGCTCGTGGATTGCGGCTCGCTCCCTGGTTCGCTGATGGAGGCAGAACTCTTCGGCCACGAGAAGGGGGCATTTACGCAAGCCCACGAATCCCGCATCGGCTTGCTCGAGGCGGCCGAGGGCGGAGTCCTGCTCCTGGACGAAATCGGGGATATCCCGCTGGCGCTTCAGACAAAATTGCTCGCCGTGCTCGACCGCAGGCGGGTGCGCCGCCTCGGCTCGAACCAGGAAAGGCCCGTGACGGCGGCAATCCTCGCTGCGACGAATCGCGATCTCGAGAAGATGGTGCGGGATGGCGACTTCCGGTCCGATCTCTACTTTCGGCTGAGCGGCATGGTCCTCCATGTCCCGACGCTCAGGAGTCGTCCGTCCGAGATCGTCGAACTTGCCCGACAGTTCGCAACCGAGATCGCCGCCAAGCACCAGCGCGGCCCCGTCGCACTTTCCCCCGAGGCCGAGGCGGCGCTTCTCCCGCACACCTGGCCCGGCAACGTGCGTGAACTCAAGCAAGTCATTGAGCGGGCGATCCTGATCACGGCGGGCCCCACGATCCCGGGCGGCGCCATCACCCTCGGCGCCCGCCGGATCCAATCCGATCCGATGATCGAACTGTTCCAGGGTCGGACTCTTCCCGAACTGGAGCGGGCGGCCGTGGCATGGGCACTCCGTGAATCCGCCAACAACGTCAGCCAGGCGGCCCGGCTCCTCGGCCTCAGCCGGGGGGCGTTCCGGAACCGCCTGCGCAGCCAGGGCGTGGAATAGTCCATCTCTCCTGCGGATCGCCGAGCGGCTTGATCAAGCCACTCTGGCTCATTCAAGCCAACCAGATCTTCGTCAGTAATTCCCTTTATCTTCTTTGTTGACAGTGGTTTAGGAAGAACTGGCCTTCCAAGGATTGCTCAGGCATGGGATTTGCCCCTCTATGTTCGAAAACGGCCAGTCCCGTCCGGCGGAGTCGTCCCCCCCCCCACCCTCCATCCCCCTGTGAAGCAAGCCATCATCCTCGCTGCCGGTCGCGGTTCCCGACTGGGCAGCCTGGGCAGCGACACCCCGAAATGCCTGCTCAACTTGGGCGGCCTCTCCCTGCTGGAATCCCAGATCAGGATCCTGCAGAACATCGGCATCCGTTCCATCTGCGTCGTTGCCGGCTACGAAGAGCGCAAGGTGAGACAGTCGGTCGCGGGCATTCCGGGAGTCACGGTCGTGAGCAATCCGGTCTTCGCCACGACCAACAGTCTTTACTCGCTATGGCTGACACGGCGCTGGGTGGAAGGACGTTTCATCTGCATCAACGGCGATCTCGTCGCCCATCCGGACGTTTTCCATCGCGTGCTTGCCGTAGAGAGCTGCGCCTTGGCGTTCGACTCCGGGTCAGGCCGGGAGGAGGAGCACATGAAGGTTCTGACGGATGGACGCCATCTTCTGCGGATCGGCAAGGATCTTGCCGCGGATTGCATTCAAGGCGAGAACCTCGGAGTTCTCCAGTTCAGTGCCGAGGGAGCGGCCCGACTCTTCGCGGAAACATCCGACATTCTGGCTTCCGGCGGGCACATGGATTGGGCTCCATCGGTCCTCAACCGGGTCTCGCCGTTCGTACCAGTTCGATGCGTGGACGTCCGCGGGTTACCGTGGGTCGAAGTAGATTTTCCGCGCGATCTGGTGCATGCCAGGGAGGTGGTGTGGCCTTCCATCATGCACCACGTGCCCGCACTCCTCCCGGCCTACGGCGTCGCGGTCAATCAACCTTCGCGTGGAGTGATCTGACTCGGTCTCGACAAGCAAGGACCATGAAGCAAGCCCCGCCGAGCCGCGCCAGCGCTCCGACCAAGCGTCGTGTCCTGTTCACGGGCCACGCGCCCGTCCATTTCCTCTGCTTCAGGCCTCTGTTCGAACGACTCCGCCAGATCCCCGGCGTGGAGGTTTACGTGTCCGGAGGCTTCCGTCACGAGAGCGATCAGGGCTACGAATACGACCCCCTCTCCCTGTACCGGCAGTTGTCGGTGCCGGTTGAGCACATCCTCCAGGTCGAAGACATTTTCGAGCGAGATTTCGACGTCCTCTTCGCCGCCAACACCAACATGCTGGAGCCCAGGAGCGCCGTGCTCAAGGTCCAGATCTTCCATGGCGTCTCCTTCCGCAACCGCGCGGTCAGGGCCGCCAATCTGGGAGCAGACCGTTTCTTCATGGTCGGCCCGTACATGAAACGGAAATTCGTCGAGGCGGGCCTCCTCGAAGCGGACGATCCCAAGGCGCTCGAGATCGGCTTCATGAAGACCGATGCGCTGTTGGATGAGTCGCTTGACAGGCAACTTCTGCGGGACCAATACGGGCTCGACGGATCGCGCCCGATCGTGGCATTCTGCCCGACCGGCCAGAAGAACAACGCCCTGGACGTGTACGGTCTCGACCTCATCGAGCGCATCAAAGACTCGGGGCGATACGACCTCCTCATCAAACTGCACGATCACCCCCACGATTCCACTGACTGGTCCGGAATGATCTCCGGCATCCAGGATCGGCACACCCGCCTCGTCGAATCGTACGACGTCATGCCGGTGCTTTTCACCGCCGATCTTCTCATCACGGATGCCTCTTCCGTCTCGAGCGAGTACTCCCTGCTCGACCGTCCGATCCTCTTCATGGACACGCCGGACCTGATCGAGCGTGCGCGCCAGAAGGCCGGCTCCATGGCGGACACGATGACCTGGGGCCACGCCCTGGGCGCCATTGTCAAGTCCGTGGATGATCTCCTCCCGGCGGCGGACAGCGCACTCGCCCGGCCGGATGAACACGCGAGCATCCGACGGCAAGCCGCCTGCGATCTGTTCTTCAACCCTGGGACAGCCACGCAGACGGCCCTGGATTGGTTTCTCAACCAACAATCCGGCACCTCCCCTTCCCCTCCTCCGCGGCACCTCATCCCTCATGTCCATCCCTAGTCACGCAAGAAGGGTTTCCTCCCTTCTCATCCCCTTTCTCGCGGCCCTCCCGGGTCTCCCTGCCCAGCAGATGGAACGCATCAGCGTTTCGTCCACCGGCGCGCAGAGTGACCAGGGGTCGGAGCGCGCCGAGATCGCCCGCGACGGCCGCTTCATCGCCTTCCAAAGCAAAGCGAGCACCCTGGTCTCCGGCGATTTCAACTTCTTGGACGACATTTTCCTGCGCGACCTCGATCTCGGCACCACGGAGTTGATCTCGGTCTCATTGACCGGCGGTTTCGGCAACGGCGCCTGCGATCGCCCGACGATCTCCGCCGACGGCCGCTACGTCGCGTTCGCGAGCGACTCTTCCAACCTGGTTGCCAACGACTTCAACATCAATCGCGACGTGTTCCGCCGTGACCGCCTCCTTGGCAGCACGATCCTCATCAGCAAGGACTCGGGCGGGGTGCAGGGAAACGGCTTCTCGACCAGGCCCTCGATCTCCTCCGACGGCAGATACGTCGCCTTCCGCAGTTCCGCCACCAATTTCGTTGCGGTGGACGCGAACGGCATCATTGACGATATCTACCTGCACGATGTCGTCACCGGCGTCACCGAACTCATCAGCATCAGCACCGGCGGCGTCCAGGCCGATGGGATCAGCGACCGCCCCAGCATCTCGGGAGACGGGACCCGGGTCGCCTATCGCAGCGACGCGACCAACCTCGTCGCGGGTGACACCAACCTGATCCGCGACGTCTTCCTGCGCGACCTCACCGCCGGAACCACCATCCTCGTGAGCGTCAGTTCGTCCGGCGTGCTCAGCAATGCCGAATCCACCCGGCCGGCCGTCTCGGAGAACGGCGAGTTCGTGGTCTACCGCAGCCTCGCCAGCAATCTCGTCTCCGGAGACAACAACCTGGCCGAGGATGTCTTCCGCTACCAAATCGCGACCGGCACCACGATCCGGGTGAGCGTGACATCCACCGGCCTCGAGGGCAACGGGGACAGCAGCGTTCCGTACGTCAATGCCGACGGCACGATGGTGGTGTTCCGTTCGATCGCCACCAACCTCGTCTCCGGCGACACCAACTTGAACGAGGACGTGTTCCTCCACAACGTCAGCACGGGGGCGACAAGTCTCATCAGCATGTCGGAGCAAGGGGTCATCGGCGATGCCGGATCAACCAACCCTGCCATCTCGGGCGCCGGAGACCTCATCGGGTTCGAGAGCGGCGCGACCAACCTCGTGCCGAACGATACGAACCTCCTCCAGGACGTGTTCGTGTACACGGCCCCGCCGCCGCCCTCGGTTGACACGATCGCGCTCGTCGGCCCCACCTCCGCCAATCCCGGTGATCGGCTGACCTACAACTGGTCGAATGCCCCTGGCGGCTCTGCCTGGTGGTTCTTGTACTCCTTCAACGTGAGCGGAATCGTCTACAACGGCCACACCTTCGACCTTGGACCGCCGATCGCCGTTCTTGGTTCCGGCACGAACACCGCCTCCGGCACCGGTACCTGGACCAGTGTCCCCCTTCCCGGAAGCGTCTCTGGCCGCACCGTCTACTTCGAGGTGGCAGCCTCGCCGGCAGCCGGGCAGTTCGTGGACTCCAACTTCATCACCCTTGTGATCAATTAGGCGCCGGAGCGGTGCCCCTTCCCTCCTGGCGGAAGCCTGGGGGGGGGGGTGGGGGGGGGGGGGGGGGGGGGAAGAGTGGGGGGGGGGGGCCCAAGAG